>Ga0207691_10000012_pt1 | contig 147942 bp, 123 predicted proteins | sample KBSM13metaG_FD_184327 | JGI IMG/M metagenome (GOLD analysis project Ga0207691, IMG submission 184327) | Miscanthus rhizosphere microbial communities from Kellogg Biological Station, Michigan, USA - KBS M1-3 metaG (SPAdes) (version 2) | ecosystem: Host-associated > Plants > Roots > Rhizosphere...
CATAAGAACTTATTGTGCCGTCCGGATCGGATGATGCCGTACCCGTCAGGCTGGCTGTATTGGTGGGCAGGGTAATCGAAATATCTGCACCCGCATTGGCTACAGGTGGTTTATTGGCAGCAGGTGCAGCCACGTTAATGATTACATCATCGGTGGCAACCGGGCTTCCACTCACGGATGCGGTTAACCGGAAAGTATATGTTCCTGCCTGCAAAGCGGTGATATTGGTACTGAGGTTTGCAGGTGAACTGATATTGCCACCGGCAGGCCCGGAAATTTTAGTCCAGTTTGTGGTTACGGGCGAAGTGCCTGAAGCAGGCACCATCAAAGCCACCATTCTGGAAGCAATTACTTTAAATCCATTGTAATCCCAGTGTACGTTGGGGTCGCGGTAAGTTGTCCCTGAAACATCAATGGCCGAGCAGATACCCAGAGGATCAGAAGCGGCAATGGCATCGATTACAGGATTATAGGGATGACCAGAAAAAAAATGTGTTGTAAGAAAAGGAATATTCTGCCCGTAGCGATTTCTGAAATCAGTACGGAATTGTATCATGCGGCTTTGATAGGTCGCATTGGTCGTCCCTGCATTATAGTCATTGATACCGATGGATTGCCATACGGTAATGGTATAAGGTATTCCTTTTGATTTCAGATAATTGACAGCAGCATCCATTCGGGCTACCAGTTGTGACCATCCGTATTGACCCGGATTGCGTGAAGTACCATTCGACAACCATTCGCTGATCCAGGATCCGGAACCGCCTGCCTTCACAAGATATGTTGGCTTTGTCAGCTGTCCTGCATCAACAGCGTTTGCCAGTCCGTTTTCAAGGCCATGAGTTGACTGATCAACTACATTTTCCAGAATATTATTATTTACTCCGAGCTGCAGGGTTTCGAACTGAAGGGTGTTGTTATTTATTATTTTAACATTGGTTCTGGGTGCCAGTTCAGCGGTGCTTGCCTGGCTGTTATATGCAAGTCCTGCGGCATTGCTTTCCCCCTGAATTACGACAAGGTTTACAGCATTTGAGCCACCTGACCCTGATACGCTTCCATTAAGAGTTACCTGTGTAGTCCCGGCAGGCAGGTTCTGATCGGTCCCGGCGTTTGCAGTTACAGAGGCTGTACCGGCTGCATCTCCTTCCGGAATTTTCCTTGCTCTTTTTATAGATGCGGAAAGTTTTTTTTCGGCCAGGCGATTCTCTGTTGCCGGTTTCAAATGAAAATTATTGCCGGGTTTACCGAGAGCCGGAGTACCAACATTAAAACCGGAATTCAAAAAATGAGGAAAGTAAAAAGTGTAATTTATTTTCGCGAACACCTGAGAAGGAAACAGGTTCCCCAGGACTATAATAGCTGTAAGGATCGCAGGATACAAAAACGCACCTAACCTGTTAGTTGGCTTGCAAACGAATGCAAGCGCTATTGGCTTTTCGTTCATAGCTCACGGATATTGGAGATTAATAAAAGCTACTCTGCCGCACAGGTTTCAAAAACCAAGCCAAAAGGTAAAATCCGGGCCTCCGTAAACGCACTATTTCAATTCCTTGCGTAATATCAATTTCCTCTTTTCTGCTTCGAACAACTCCTTGAACTTTACCTAGTTAGTTCAGAAACCGGCACATGAATGTTCTTTCTCAAATTAATATCAAACTGGAAACGAATGGAAGCGGGTTTTTACTATATTTTTCCGCGTGAAATTATTGTATGGCCACAATGTTATAAAAGAGTGGAAGAAGTGCCCCGGTTTAATCATGCCGGGCAGCGTTTCAAAACGACAATGCCCGATAAACCGGGCATTGTAAAGAGTTTGCGGAGAGGGAGGGATTCGAACCCTCGGTACAAGTTTAAGCTCGTACAACGGTTTAGCAAACCGGCCCTTTCGGCCACTCAGGCACCTCTCCAACTCCTTCTTTCGAAGGGAGGCAAAAATAAAGATTAATTCCCATAAAAGTGCAGTCCGGTGTTGCGCTCGAGGGCAATAAAAATCGTTATTCTCTGTTTTTAAGTAATCCGTAAAATCCGACCTATGAAGAAAATGCTGCAGGGCATCCTGCCTTCCTCCACTTTTCCATCCACAAAACTTTTAGCCAGTTCTTTTATTTCAGGTTATGTCCTGGCTATTCTGGTATACAGCCTGTTCAGGCCCCAGGTACATGTGCTCCTGAATTATATTTTTCATTAGGCTAAAAAGTCAGCAAGATCCGGCATTGGGAATTCTGTCTGTTCAAGCAATAAAAAACCCGTCTCCTGTATTTGAGACGGGCTTCGATATTATGTGGCCGGCACCTGACTGATAATTTACATCGCTGCGAGCTGCACTTTCTGCTGGAGCTCCGTAACGTTTTCGCGAAAAAGGCTGTCGGTATCCATCAGATCTTTCACTGTCTGGCAGGAATGGATAACCGTTGTATGGTCTCTTCCGCCAAAATGTTCTCCAATGGTCTTCAGGGAATTTTTGGTAAAGGCCTTGGCCAGGTACATCGTGATCTGTCGTGCCTGGACAATCTCTCTCTTTCGCGTTTTCTGCAAAAGTTTATCGTAAGGAAGGTCGAAATATTCACAAACCATACGCTGAATGGTCTCGATCGTTATTTCCTTGCTGCTTGTTTTGACAAAATTTCTCAGTACTTTCTTCGACAATTCCAAATCAATTTCCCTCTTGTTCAGCGAAGATTGTGCCAGAAGGGATATCAGGGCCCCTTCCAGCTCCCGTACATTGCTGTTGATATTGTAGGCCAGATATTTTACAACTTCTTTAGGCATTTCCAGGCCGTCATTTTTCATCTTCCTTTCAAGGATTTCGATCCTTGTCTCATAATCGGGCACCTGGAGGTCAGCGCTCAGACCCCAACGGAATCTGCTCAGCAGTCTTTCCTGCACACCTTCGAGGTCTTTGGGTGGTTTGTCTGATGTAAGGATCAGCTGCTTGCCCGACTGGTGCAAATGATTGAAGATGGCAAAGAAAGCATCCTGCGATTTTTCAGCCCGGTTGAAGAACTGTACGTCGTCGATAATAAGAACATCAACCATCTGGTAGAAATGAATAAAGTCATTAATGGCATTGTTCCGGCTGTGGTCAATGAACTGATTGATGAATTTTTCCGAACTCACATAAAGAACGACTTTATTATGATGCGTACGCCTCACTTCGTTGCCGATCGCCTGGGCCAGATGGGTTTTACCCAGTCCAACACCTCCATAAATCACCAGGGGATTGAAAGAATTTGCGCCCGGCTTTTCAGCAACCGTCTTACCGGCCCGGCGGGCCACCCGGTTACAGTCGCCTTCAATAAAAACATCAAAGGTATAAACCGGATTAAGCTGCGAATCGATCTGCATCTTTTTCAGACCGGGGATCACAAAAGGATTTTTCACCGGATTGTTAATGATCAGGGGAAAATCCATTTCATTATTGGAGATCGTCTTAAAGTTGTGTGCGGGAACATCCATGGTCAATGGTTTGTTTTGCTGATTGCCACTGTCCACCATAATCCTGTACTCCAGTCTGGCTTCCTTGCCCAGTATTCTGCGCAAAGTTTTAGCCAGCAAATTCACATAATGCTCTTCAAGATATTCGTAAAAAAACTGACTGGGAACCTGAATCACCAACACATTGCCTTTTAACTCCACTGGTCTTATCGGTTCGAACCAGGTTTTATAATGCTGCCATTCAACGATATCTTTTATGATCTCAAGACAATTGGCCCAGACTTTTTCAAAGGTTTTCGGCATTATGGGAAAAGCAGTTTAGGCTGGTTATGAATGGGTTTTAAGTTCAGTTTTTCGAAGGATTTTCGAGGATGGATTTTTTTGCAGGGGGACGAATATCAATATTAATTCGGGAATAAAAAATTTTTTATTCACCGGTAATTTCAGGGAGCTGAACAGAGCATGGCAAGACATAAAAAAAATTTCCTCACGAGTTAAAAATGAATCCTTTGCCTGATAAAAAATTTACCTGTCCGGCTATCCCGTGCTTCGACTGTCTTTACACCATCGTGCAGTACGGTGATCCGGCATCATCCCATGGGTCACATAAAGAGAAGGATCAACAAAAACGGGCAGGGACGCGGGTTTTGAGAGAATCGATATGGAGAGACGGATGGCTGATCTTTTTTGGTTGGAATAATTCTCCATATGATGAAGTTGTAGTGACTCCGTTGAAGATACAGCTATTTTGATACCATTCTATGCAAACAAAAAATTTTTTAAAAAAAAAATTTTCTCTTTTGCAAGAGAGAAATTTTATCATAGATTAAGACGCGGTATTCCAGCCAGTTCAACCAAACTACCTGATCAAAAATTGGACAGATAAATTCTTTTTTGATCATAAGATGGGGTAGTTTTACTCTCCACAACTTTTTAGTATTCCCAGTCAGCGTGCTTCCGGATGCAAAAAAAAATTCAGATAAAATTATCTCCCGGTGAAGCTTCTGACGAACAGAAAATTAAATCACTTCTGGAACTTGAAGCGGGCCTGCCCGCGTCGCGGGTGAAAGGATTCCGGCTCCTGAAAAAATCGCTTGACGCCCGCTCGAAGCAACCCTACGTGTTGTTGACGGCAAATCTTTTTATTGATGAAGAACCTGCTCCGCTTCCGCTTACCAATCAGCCTGTCACTGATCTCTCGGATGCCCCGCTCACCGTACATATTATAGGTGCAGGTCCGGCCGGACTCTTTGCCGCCCTGAAGCTGATCCGCCAGGGTATCCGTCCGGTTATTCTGGAGAGAGGCAGGGATGTAAGGGCGCGAAGAAGAGACCTGGCAATTCTTACGAAGCAGGGTATCATCAATCCTGAAAGTAACTATTGCTTCGGCGAAGGAGGTGCGGGAACGTATAGCGATGGCAAACTGTATACTCGAAGCCACAAAAGAGGAAACGTGGAACACCTGCTCGGTCTTTTTGTGCGATTCGGGGCGGAAGAAAATATACTGTACGAAGCGCATCCCCACATTGGCACGAATAAACTGCCGGGTATCATAAGCGCTATGCGTGATTATATAAGAGACTGCGGCGGAGAAATTCTTTTTAATAAGAAGCTTACGGACTGGCAGGAACAGGACGGCCGGATTTCAGAAATCTCCACCTCGGACGGAGACTGCGTACCGGTCAATGCGGTAATCCTGGCTACCGGCCATTCAGCACGTGATATTTTTGAACTGATGCACCGCAAGAATCGAAGGATCGAGTGTAAACCTTTTGCGTTGGGTGTACGTGTGGAACATCCGCAGGATCTTATCAACTCCATCCAGTACCGCTGTATGCGGGAACAGGGACTGCGTCCCGATGGATTGCCTCCCGCTGCTTACCAGCTTGTACATACGGAGGGATCACGTTCTGTATTTTCTTTCTGTATGTGTCCCGGAGGTATTATCGCGCCCGCAGCCACCGCTGACGGTGAAGTTGTGGTGAACGGATGGTCTCCTTCAAAAAGAAACAATCCCTACGCCAATTCAGGTATCGTGGTGAATATTGATGAAGGAGACTGGAAGGAATTTCAAAAAGCCGGTCCGCTGGCTGCCATGAATTTCCAGTCTTCCATAGAAAAAAAAGCTTTTGTAATGGGCGGCGGAAAATTCCGTGCCCCGGCGCAACGCATGGCGGATTTTTCAAATGGCGTATTGTCTGCTTCGCTGCCTGATTGCTCTTATACGCCGGGAATCCACTCATCTTCCATAGCCGAAGTTTTTCCCCGCGCGATTTCCAAGAGCCTGCAAAAGGCCTTTCCGGCATTCGGTAAGAAATTAAAGGGATATTTTACACAGGAGGCGGTGCTCGTAGCGACAGAATCCAGAACTTCATCCCCTGTGAGAATACCACGTCAGGAAGAAACCCTTGCCCACCCGCAGCTGAAAAATCTTTTTCCCTGCGGAGAAGGCGCCGGCTATGCGGGAGGTATCATGAGTGCCGCCATGGACGGAGAGCGGGTCGCCGGTAAAATCGCAGAAATTTTCTCATCCAAATCGATAGTTCATGCCGATGCTTGAAGTGAATCATCTGAAAAAATATTTTACCACGCAGAAAGCCGTGGATGACATCAGTTTCAGGGTGGAAAGAGGTTCCATCTTTGGTCTCCTGGGTCCCAACGGTGCAGGGAAGACAACGCTCATCCGTATGATCACGGGGATCTTTTATCCCGATGAAGGATCCATCTCCTTTAAGGGTAAACCTTTTGATCCGGAAGCTGATGCCCAACATATCGGATACATGCCGGAAGAAAGAGGACTTTACAAGAAAATGAAGATCGGTGAACAGGCGCTCTATCTGGCCAGGCTTAAAGGCCTCAGTGCAGCCGATGCCCTGGAACAGACCAAACTATGGTTCGCCCGTTTTGAAATGCAGTCGTGGTGGAACAAAAAGATAGAAGACCTGAGTAAGGGTATGGCGCAGAAGCTGCAGTTCGTGACCACGGTACTTCATCGTCCGGAGCTCATCATCCTGGACGAACCATTCAGCGGACTGGATCCGGTAAATGCCAATCTTATAAAGGATGAAATTTTCAGACTTGCTTCCGGTGGTGCCTCCATAGTGTTCAGCACCCATCGTATGGAGCAGGTGGAAGAAATCTGCAGCCAGATCATACTGGTCAATAAAGGCCAGAAAATACTAGACGGAAGCGTGAATAAAGTCAAGCAGGATTTCAAGGAAAATCTTTTCCGCATTACGGCCAGTCCCTTGCCCGCGCAGCTCCCCTCCGCTCTTATGGAAGTTTTGCAACGCAATGAAGACACGCTGACCATCCGTATTAATAATGGTCACCGTCCCAACGACGTACTGCGGTACTTCATCGACCAGCAGTCCGCCGTCCAGTCCTTTTCTGAACTTCTTCCCTCTCTCAATGAAATTTTCATCAAGCTGGTGGAAGGAACCTCCCTTTCACGCCAGTTTCAACCCACCAACGCTTAGAATATGAAAAAAATCGGATTGATCATTCGGCGGGAATATATGACCCGCATCAGGAACAAAACATTTTTAATTTCCACTTTTCTGCTCCCCCTGCTTATTGTAGTACTTATCGCCGGGACGGTCTTCCTGGCCATCAAGGGAAAAACCAATCACCATATTGCTGTAATAGATCAGAACGGTTATTTCAAAGACTACCTGAAAAGTGATTCCTCTTTGTATTTCGACTTTTCGCCGGGTATTGATACCCTGAACTATTCCCAAAAGAATTGCAGTGCCGTGCTGATCATTCCGCAACTAAGCGAAGGACAGAAAACAATCTACAGGCTTAAATACAAAAAACAACTCGGACTCTCTAACATTTCAGACCTGGAAAAGAGGATTTCCACCGCCATTACGGATCACCTTATTTATTCCCGTACCAGCATCACAAGAGCAAGGCTGGACTCTATCCGTGCGGCCGCCGACATTGCCGAATTGCAAACCTATTCCGATGAAGGAAAAAATTCCAGGGCTTCCAGCCAGGGTTTCGCCTATGGCATCGGATATGTCTGCGGCTTCCTTATTTATCTCCTTACATTCATTTATGGCGCCGCCGTGATGCGTGGCGTAATGGAAGAAAAAACCAGCCGCGTGGCGGAAGTGATCATCAGTTCGGTAAAGCCCTTTCCACTGATGCTCGGAAAAATCATTGGCATCGGCGCGGTTGGCCTGACCCAGTTCGTACTCTGGATCGGGCTGATCATCATTCTTACCATGATCGCCTATGGACTGATCCCGCACGATCTCCTGCAGGAAGTTGGTAATATCCAAAAAGCCAATGCCATGGGCTCTGCCCAGGTTGCACAAACCAGCGAAGCGGCACAACAGATATTTGCCATAAAACAATCCGTCACCAATACCAACTGGTTCCTGATCATCGGCGCGTTTATTTTTTATTTTTTCGGCGGATATCTTTTTTATTCCGCGCTGTTCGCAGCAGTGGGATCGGTGGTCAATGAAGATCCGCAGGAAGCCCAGTCACTCCTCCTGCCCATCAGCATGCCGATTATCTTTTCCTTTATCATCATGTCGATTGTAGTGCAGGATCCGGGCGGTTCGCTCGCGGTGTGGACAAGCATGATTCCCTTCAGTTCTCCCATTGTAATGATGGCCAGAATTCCTTACGGCGTGCCCACGACGGTTCCTTACTGGCAACTCGCATTAAGCATCGTTACACTTGCAGGAGGATTCCTGTTTACGGTCTGGATGGCGGGAAGAATATACCGCACGGGCATTCTGCTTTATGGGAAAAAACCAAGCTGGAAAAACATGCTTAAATGGGCATTCAGACCCCGGTGATCAGGGGGAAATCCTTACAGGTGGTGTACTTACCGATGCGCTGGTAAAATAATAAATCCTTTTTCGGGAAAAAGGAAGGATCGCATCTTTCTGTGTGCCCCGCGCGATGGTAATACCGATGAACGCTTTTACGGGGAAAGAACCCAGGTCCGCTGAAGATAAATGATAACTGCCGTTGTCGGGAACGGTGAGGTTTACCGTATTGATCTTTTGCGGCAGCGATGAATCTGATTTTCTGCTCAACTGTGCAAAGTAAAAAAGCTGGACCTGCACATTACCCCAGGCATTGTAAGGATCCGGGGCCCATTTCAGATCCATGCCATTTTTCCGGGAAATATTATCCTGATACGTAGTGCTTGAAGAAAGTTGTTTGGGCAGGTAGATTGAACTGCTCACTGTATCTGTTTCGTCCGCGCCACGGATAGTGACATTTACCTGGCTCCCGAAAAGCTGGAGCGCGTTGGCTGACTGGTCGGAACCATAACTGAAGTTATACGTGGAATCACTTCCGGGCATGATCACCTGGTTATTTACTGTCAAAGCCCGTACAACAGTAATCTGGTTGTTGTTGCTGTCTATAAACGCAGCACTTACCCCCACGTGCAGTTCATCTGACTCGGTATTGGTCAATACCTGATTGGCATTGATCAGGACATAGTTATAGACGGCTTTGTTCTGAGTTCCAAACCAGGTCCAGTTATTGGCGGGGACAGCATTGTCTTTGTGGCAGGAAATCAAACAACCCGCACTTAGAATAAGCAGCAAAGGTTTGCGCATGCCGTGACTTATATGTACTGTAGTAAATATAGCTTTTTGTAAAGAATTAAAAAAAACTAACTATACCCCGGACTTACCTTTAGTTATGACTTTTTCCAATTCAATCACCCGTCTGTTTGACATACAATATCCCATAATTCAGGCCGGGATGGTATGGAACAGCGGGTGGCGCCTGGCTTCGGCAGTGAGCAACGCCGGCGGACTCGGTCTGATAGGAAGCGGTAGTATGTATCCTGATGTGTTAAGAGAACATATTCGAAAGTGCCGGGCTGCCACGTCCCGTCCATTCGGCGTTAATATTCCACTTCTGTATCCTGACATTGATAAGCATATCGATATCGTCATCGCTGAAAAAATCCCGATCGTTTTTACATCGGCCGGTAACCCGGACAAATGGACCGGCGTCTTAAAAAAGCAGGGTATCCGGGTTGTCCATGTAATCAGCAGTTCCCGTTTTGCCCGCAAGGCTGAGCAGGCCGGCTGTGATGCGGTGGTTGCTGAAGGTTTTGAAGCGGGAGGTCACAATGGCAGAGAGGAAACCACCTCGATGGTACTGATACCCGCCGTTGTTAGCGCGGTAAAGATTCCTGTCCTGGCCGCCGGCGGGATCGCTACGGGCCGTCAGATGTTTGCTGCCATGGCACTCGGTGCGTGTGGTGTACAAATTGGAACCCGGTTCCTGCTGAGCGAAGAATCCAGTTCCCACCCCGATTTTAAAAAAAGGGTACTTGAATCCGGAGAGGGTGATACCATGCTGGCCCTGAAACCGCTGATGCCTGTAAGACTGATCAGGAACGGATTCTATAAAAAAGTGGAAGAAGCCGAACAGTCCGGTGCAACAAAAGAGGAACTCCTGCGTCTACTAGGAAGGGGGAGGGCAAAAAGGGGCATGTTCGAAGGAGATCTGGAGGAAGGCGAACTGGAAGCAGGACAATCCGGTACACTGGTATCAGAGATCCTGCCGGCGGGTTCCATTATAGAAAATTTATGGTCGGAATTTAGGAAAACCTGGAGTGATCCATTACCTTGTAACCCGGAATAGCATGAAAATCACATTCTACCTCGCATTTTTCGTGTTCACCTGCCTGATTTCCTGCGGGCTTTATGCCAGTGACGGGAAAACAGAACCCTGTCTTATCAAGGGCCAGGTACTGGATGCGGTAACTAAAAAACCGGTATCCGGAGTAACCGTTTCTGCCAGCGTTACCGGCGACCCTGCTTCCAAAGAAGTGGTAACTGATGACGAGGGATATTATTATTTTAAAGAACTGCCCGCCTGTCACGTGCACCTTCGGTTCGAAAAGAAGGGTTACCAGAAATACAAATACCAGGAAGTCATCGAAATCCAGGAAAAGAAAACCGTTAAGGTCAATGTGGAAGTTCTTCCGGATGGCGGCTCTGAATTGCAGCCCGATGATTCGGAATATCCACTGCTCCGCATACTGGGGATGAAATAAACACTGAATTTATTGTTCTAGCTTTTGCCAAGGTCGATTTCGGTATTGTCGCCGATATTCAGACTGCGGCTTTCGCCTTTTACTTCTGTATCGCTGCCGATGAGCGAATGGGAAAGTACAATATCGTATAGGTTGGCAAAGGAACCGATGATGGAGTCCTTAAGGATGGAATAGTTGACGAGGGTCTTTTCGCCGATCGCCACATTAGGACCGATGATGGAATTCTTGATCGTGCATCCTGAGGCGATATTAACGGGATGAATGATAATGGTGTTTTCCAGATGATGGTCCGGCGCAATATTGCTTCCGAATTTTTTCAGCAGTTTCGCGTTGGATTCAAGCAGGGTTTCTTTCTTGCCACAGTCGAACCAGTTCTGCACTTTAAAGGATCCGAATTTTACGCCATTACGGATCATGCATTCAATTGCATCCGTCAGGTTATACTCTCCATAACTTGTAAGCTGGTTGCGGATATTGTTTTCAAGGCAGATGAAGAGAGACTCCGTTTCGCGGATCTTATAAATGCCCACCAGGGCCATATTCGACTTCGGAATCTGTGGTTTTTCCACAACGCGGCTGATCAGGCCGTTATCTTCCATTTCCGCCACACCGAAATCGCGGGGATCATCCACCCTCTTTACACCGAGCGTTGAGCCCTCATAGGCCAGGATCGGTTTGATTTCAAATTCGCAGATGGTGTCACCCAGCACGATGAAAATTTCATCCGTACCCACGATTTCCCGGGTTTGCAGAATGGCATGACCGATGCCATGTCGTTCGGTCTGGAATACAAAACTGGATTTGAGGTGCGGATATTTATCCTCTACATAATCCTTGATCTTATTTCCGAGATAGCCAACAATGAAAATAAATTCGGTGATACCGCCTTCCATCAACTGGTCAACGATGATGCTTAAAATCGTTTTACCTGCGAGAGGAATCAGCGCCTTGGGTTGGGTATAGGTGTGTGGCCTCAGCTTGGTCCCAGCACCGGCAACGGGAATGATTGCTTTCATAATCAGAAATAGCCATCCCGGTCTGGTCTTACCCGGCAACGGCATACGCACCGGGTAAAGTTCTGGAAAAAACAATCAAACCACCTAAAATTCTGGATTAGGGCTTAAATTAAATGTTACAAGTCAATTTCCTGATGACGCGCCACCTGCCTTTCATTATTTTCTGTATTGTTCCCCTCGCCATTCCGGCACAGACTACCATGGATACCTATGCGACCACCCGCCGGATCGATTCGCTTATGAAGCATTATTTCAAAGGTGAAGAGCCCGGGGCAGTGGTTGCGGTCCGTTCCCGCGGAAAGGCAATATTTGAAAAATCATACGGACTTGCGGATCTGGGTTCGGGAAGAAAAATCCTGGACGGAGATGATTTTAACATAGGATCCCTCACCAAGCAATTCACGGCCCTGGCCATTTTGCAGCTGATCAGGAAAGGAAAGTGCACGCTGAAGGATACGATCGGTCAATATCTGAAACTCCCCCCTGGCCTCGCTTCAGTTTCCATCGAAGAGATGCTGGATCATTCCTCCGGTGTTCCTGACCACTATACTTTCACAGATACCGTGGGCATAAGACATGCCACCGATCAGACCGTGATGGAAGCCCTTCAAAAAGCAGACAGTCTTTATTTTATCCCCGGGACACAATACCGTTACAGCAACACGGCCTATTGCCTGCTCGGATTACTGATAGAAAAACTCAGTGGTATGAGTTATCCGGCCTTCCTGGAGCAATCCGTTTTTAATCCCCTGGGCATGAGAAGTGCACGGGTTTATCAGGAAGGATTGTTCATTCCGGGAAGAGTGACAGGCTATGAGAAGGATTCAGCGGGCAGGTTCAGGAAATCAGACGCTGAAGAATCCATTTTCTTTTCCACCGAATCCGATGGTGGAATCTACCTCTCCATGCCGGACTATATGCGATGGACCGCTGCACTGTTGTCCGGAAAATTTGCACAGTCCGTTTCACCATGCTGGCAGCCGAGAACCCGTGTTGACCTTTCAAAAAATCTCTGGTATGGCTTCGGATGGTTTGTGGGTGAAAATCCCGGAGCTCCCCGTGTCGTCTATCACACAGGATTCAATGGCGGTTTCCGGACAGTGGTATATATGATCCCTTCCGAAAATTATTGCATAAGCATTTTTGCAAACCGGAATGACGTAGACCTTGAAGATCTGGTTTGGCAAATCAATTCCTGGCTGGGAAAAACAATAGCTCCTGCGAAATCGGGGCCTTTGGAGTCCTTTACGCCTCGCAAAAGCATTTTTTTTCCTGATCCTTTTCGCAATTGTTGGACTATTTTTGCGCCATGCAAAAAGATACCCTCGTATTTGATCTCATCCGGCAGGAGCTTGAACGCCAGAGACATGGAATTGAACTGATCGCTTCGGAAAATTTCACTTCTTTGCAGGTCATGCAGGCCATGGGCAATGTGATGACCAATAAATATGCGGAAGGCTATCCCGGCCGCCGCTACTACGGAGGCTGTGAAATCGTCGACCAGACGGAGCAGCTGGCCATCGACAGACTGAAAAAAATCTTTGACTGCGCATATGCCAATGTACAACCGCATAGTGGCGCACAGGCCAATGCGGCCGTATGCCTCGCCGTTCTTCAGCCCGGGGATACCATTCTTGGTCTGGACCTGAGTATGGGCGGCCATCTTACCCACGGCTCGCCCGTGAATTTCTCGGGCAAACTCTATCGTCCTGTTTTTTACGGCGTCAGAAAAGAGGATGGAAGGGTAGATTATGAGAGTATGGAAAAAGTTGCCCTTGCTGAAAAGCCCAAAATGATCATCTGCGGCGCTTCGGCCTACAGCCGGGACTGGGACTATCCGCGGATCCGCAGCATAGCCGATAAAGTCGGTGCCCTCGTAATGTGCGACATGGCCCATCCGGCCGGCCTCATCGCCAAGAATCTTCTCAGTTCTCCTTTTGATCACTGTCACTTTATAACCTCCACGACACATAAAACACTTCGCGGACCACGCGGAGGCATTATCATGATGAAGAAGGATTTCGAGAATCCTTTTGGACTGAAAGACAATAAAGGCAATATACGTTTGATGAGCAATCTGATGGATATGGCTGTTTTTCCTGGCATTCAGGGCGGTCCGCTTGAGCATGTCATTGCCGCCAAGGCGATCGCCTTCGGTGAAATCCTCACGGATGAATTTACGGACTACGTAAAACAAGTCGTGGAGAATGGTCAGGCCATGAGTTCCTGTTTTACAAAAAAGGGATATGATATAGTTTCCGGCGGAACAGACAACCACCTTATGCTGATAGATTTGAGAAATAAAAATATCAGCGGGAAGAAGGCGGAGATCGCGCTCGGCAAGGCCGATATCACAGTAAATAAGAATATGGTTCCCTTCGATGATAAATCAGCGTTTATCACCTCGGGTATCCGGTTGGGCGTACCTGCTATTACAACACGCGGATTCAAGGCCCGGCATATGAGCAGTGTGGTGGACTTTATTGATGAAGCCCTGCGGAATGCGGAAGATGAAACTGTGCTGGGTGAAATCAGGAAGAAGGTGAATGACTATATGAAAGCATTTCCGCTTTATCCGGAGATGGGTTAGTCTTTTTTTTAGATTTTTTCCAGATAAACAGTCCTATAGCAGTGAGTCCCATGATTAAGGCACCTGGTATCCAGGCAATTGAACCTGAATACTCGATGGTATCTGATTTCCCTGTCAGTACCGTGGCCGCCCAATAATAGGGCAGTTTATTTTCTGCATTTGAATTCTTAATAAATTCCAGTTTAGCCCTTTGAAGTGCGATGTCTTTTGCAAGCCCCTGGGAAAGGAATTTGTAAAACAATTCATTGATGCGATAAGAGGACTTATTGTCAACCGACCACAAATTGGCAATAGAAGCAGGAATCCCCATGTTCGCAAAACCCCTGTTAAAACTGAAAACGCCTTCACCGCGGTAGAGTTTACCATTTCCGGTCTCGCAGGCGGATAAAACAATCAACTGCGTGTGGGGTATGTCTTCCGGAATTAATTCTGACAGGTACAATGCCGAATCTGCAAAATAGATAACCGGTTCACCACGAGAACTTGTATCCGAAGCATGCGTATAAAGCTGTATGATCTTATACCTGTTAAATTGCTGTTGAAAATTCATGCGGGATGCTTCTCCCGCAATCAGATTATGAGTACCTGAGAAATAAGATCCGATCACCGACAGGGAACGGTCGCTTCCTTCCAGATCAGGAAGGGAAAAACCTGATAAAAAACTCACCGGCGCCACTCCAAGAAAATTCTCGCCCGATCCATTTTTATCCGGCTCATACCGGGTAGTCAGATATTGTGCTGAATAGGTATAACTGACTGCATATCGAGTGAGAAAATATTCCGGTTTTTGCTTTTGAGTTTTAGTAATCAGTGATTCAAAAGGGAAAATTTTCCCGTCGGGTGATATGACTATCCGGGTGCCCGGAGGGTCGCCGGCTGAAAACAGCAACCTGTACAGATGGTTCGCTGTTTGAATGAACATATCCATTCGCCTGTTGAGTATACCTGGATTGGAAAGAAATCCGATATAAGAATTGGCCGTAGTATCAAAATCCGATTTGTCAATTAACGACAGTTTTGTCCCGTCCGCCGTGATCCGCAACGCATATACCGCGAGATCTCCAGAAAATATTTCCAGCATGCTCTGGCCGTCCCTTTTTAAAATTGTCTGCAGTTCCTGCAGGGCGGCCCGCATTGAATCCGGAAACCCTTCATGTTGCTGGCCATTTTTTTTATTGTAAGCTTTTTCAATGCGGGCGAGTGACTGCTTTTCGATAATCAGTGCTTTTTGTATTTCTAAATAACGTCCGGAATCCGGATTGTTCAATTCCCTTGTCAATGCCAATATCCTCTTCTGTATTTTTGAACGCTGGAATAATTCATTGACGGTCATGTTCAGCTGCTGATTCAATTGGTCTTTCAATAATACCGCACGACTTTTCTCAAAAAAATAAAAAGCTTCCTGGTTATTTTTCAGCAGGTAGCATATTCTTATGGCACGCTCATAAAGATTGTGCGCATCGGTTTGCCAGAATAACCGCGATTGCATTTCCCTCTGCTCTTCCCGGATCCTGGTCAGAAATCGGTCCGCGTTTTTATAAACCGTCAACGCGCGGGATAACAGCTCCGAATCGGGATTACTTTCATAGGCCAGCCAGTAGGAATTGGCCTTATCCGAGATTAACTTAAAAATACTTTCTACGGTTGCTGCAGTAGAATATTTATCCAGATCCCGGATCAGGTTATTTTCATTAATTCCCGGACTGATCCTGTCAAACGCCTGACGAAAGAAATTATCCGCGGAATCTGCCATATGAAGGTGAGCATAGACATTAGCGATATTACCCAGAATATAAAAAGAATCAGAAATACTTCCTCCGGAAAATTCCCGTAGCCGGGCAAAAGAGAGTGCTTCTAAATAAAACAGAATAGCCTGCCTGCCCAGATCGAGCTTCTCAAAATAAATATCTCCTATCCGGCTGAGCATATCCGTGCTAATCTGTTTTCTGGACGTCAGCCGGTCGTACTGAAATGCTTTATTATAGTAACGGATAGCCCGTGGAAAATCCCCCTCCGCTTCATAAAGGTTGCCATATAAGCTAAGGACAATCCCGGTATAATTCTTACTGGCTGATTTTGCGAGTTCCGGCTTCTTGCTTTCCAAAAATTTCTGTTGTCCGGTCATTTCATCCATGGCCCTTAACGAATTGGCTTTAAAATAGATGTAAAAGATTATCCTGTCGATTGAATCGTCATAGCGATAAAATTGCCTTATCAGGGATTCGCCCAGGGAAGCTCTTTCCGCGCAGAGATAGTAATCCCCTTTCATGTAGAGATCCCTGACATTGGATTGCAAAACCAGGGATGCATAATGGTAGTCCTTATTAATCCTCAATTCATTGGAAATGCAACTATCGATGGCTTCAAATTTTTGCGGGATCATTTTCAGCGAATCATAATAAATCGACAGGTAGTAGTAATATTTATTCAGAATGGCATTGTTTACGGCCGGTCGAAACTTATTGGACTCAATGATCTTAATGGCTTTCAGAGTGGCTAGAATCGCCTGGTTGTATTTGGCCAAACGAAATTCCACAACTCCGATGGCAAGAAGTGTATTAATATAGATGGAGTCTGTCGTAATCCCGTTCAGGCTGAACTGCCTTTCATACCCTTGTAATTCGTTTAGCTGGGCGGCATAAGGAAGGTTAGAATTTTTCAGGAACATGAGCCTGGCAGAAACAGAATCCCGGTCAGGGTATTGGCTGGCCAGCAGCCCTGAATGAAAAAAAGACGCCAAAACAAACAAAGTCCACTTTACCTTCATAAGACCTTTTTGTTTTCTACCATTCTGTCAAGGATGGTACTTTGCGCTGAGTGACTTATTTCAGGAAATCGAAACCACTTCCATCTGAAACCTCTTCTATAGATCCCAGAGCGTTGGCGGCAACGGGCCCTGGTCCGGGTACGGGTCCTGTTGGCACGGTGGCGGCGGTTCTAATCATCAGGCATACCCCGCAATTCCTCGCACAGGTGCAGGTAGTATCCTTGATAGGGGCAGCAGATGTACTGGGGATGCCTACAACGCCATAGAACAATGAATCATCGCTATTATTCGCTATGGCTATTGTCAGGGAAAAATTGGGATATTTTCCCGCTTTTAAAGTATTTACACTGTCCAGAATAATTTTTTTGATCGCCCTTAATGCCTGGTCCCGGATTTCGACGTTTGTGCCTTTCTTAAACCTTACGTTCAGATCAACCCAGTTTTCATTTTTGGGCAGGTCGACTGCTGTGGAGGCCCGCATATTATTTTCATTTGGATTGCTGTTGCAGGCTGTTTGCAGCATACCAAAAACTAAACCCGCAGCCATCAATAATTCTTTCAGGAAAATGCTGGAAGGAAAACCGGTTTTCTTTTTCATGGTAACTATAATTTGGATGATTTAAGACAAAACTTAAAATACCGGATCAGGGGGTACCGGAGCACATCCACTTTATCGGAATCCAACTGTCACAGGGAAACAGATTTGGGGAGAAATTTTCGGAGTACGGCAAACGCGAACTATCCGAGTCAGTTGCCAGCCTTCCATAAAGTTAAACAAAGGAGGAATATTTCTTGAAAATGAAATAAATTATGAATTGAAGAGGATTTATGCTTTGCTGTTACTCTGTGCAAGGCAATTCACTTCGAAAAGTTAAAGCCGCTACCGTCTATTATTGCTTCGATGGACTTTAACGCATTGATAGCTGCCGCATCGATTCCGGATCCTGGAGGAAGGTTGTCAGGGTCAATAATATGTCCGCATACTCCACATTTTCGGGCACAGGTACAGGCAGGATCCCTTATGGGGGCTGTAGCAGTCATGGGAATGCCTACAATACCATAAGAAAGCGAATCTTCGATATTGTTTACGATGGCTACCGACAGGGAAAAATTGGAATTGCCTGGTGTTGCCCTAAATTTAATTACACTGTCCTGAATTAATTTTTTGATCGTCCTGAAGACCAGGTCCCGGGTCTCCGAATTTGTGCCTTTTTTAAACGTTAAATGAAAATCAATCCAATTGTCAATTAAGGAGGGGTTGGCCGACGAGTGCGCTTTGTGAGTATTTTCACTTGGCCTGTAGATACCTGCAGATGGCAGAACGCCGAAACCCAAACTTGCCACAGCTAATAATCCTATCAGAAAAATGCTGCAAGAAAAACCGGCTTTCTTTTTCATGGTGATTATGATTTGGATGGTTAAAAAAAATATTTGAGATAAGGGACAATAGGATACCAGGGTATATCCACTTTGTCGTAATCCAACTGTCACAGGGAAACAGCTGAGGGGGAAGTTAGGTGCTTGGGGAACGGGGATAATTCAAAGGAGGTGCCAGCCTTCCATAAAGTTAAACAAACGGGCTATATTCCTTAAAAATGAAATAAATTGTGATTGAATATACGTTTATGCTCCAGCGAATGCAATCTATTTGGCTTCTCCTTGCCGGAGTGGCTGCTTTTCTGACGATAAAATTTGCGTTTTACAGCGGAGTGCCCCTGGTTCCGGTAGAACCGGTAAATTTTCAGGTGCTCCGGGCCACCTCCAGTCTATGGATTCTGATCATCACCATTGCGCTGGTCTGTATTGCGGTAATCAATATTTTTCTTTATAAAAACAGAAAGCTGCAGGGACGGCTCGCCATCCTGGGAATCATTCTTTCCCTGCTGAATATTTTTCTGTATTTCAGGGAAACCGCCCACTATACGCAGGGCCAGTTTTCAATCACCGCGATCCTGCCCATCCTGGTGCCGCTCTTTTTCTTCCTTGCCAGCCGCGGAATTTACAAAGACGAAAAACTCGTAAAAAGCCTGGACAGGCTGAGGTAGCATTGGGAAAAACTATTTACTATAACCCTTCGGCCTCTTACAGAAATCTGCCCGTATAACTTTCCTTTACTTTTTTCAGACCGGCAGGGATCCCTTCATATACGAGATAGCCACCCTCCTCTCCCGCTTCGGGGCCGAGGTCGATTACCCAGTCTGCCGATCGTATTACATCGGTATTATGCTCCACGACGAGCACCGAGTGCCCCTGGTCAATCAGGGCAGAAAACGAGTTCAGCAGTTTGCGTATGTCGTGAAAATGAAGTCCGGTAGTGGGCTCGTCGAAAATGAAGAGTATGTGCCCCAGGGATTTCCCTTTGCCCAGAAAAGAAGCCAGTTTTACGCGCTGGGCTTCGCCACCCGAAAGGGTATCTGAAGACTGGCCCAACTTGACATATCCCAGTCCGACGCTGCTCAGCGGGTTGAGCTTTTGCAAAATATCCTTTTCATCCCTGAAAAATTCAAGTGCGTCGTCTACACTCAATTCAAGGACATCATGAATGCTTTTTCCCCGGTAAGTAACATCCAGTACCTCGTCTTTAAACCGCTTACCACCGCAAACCTCGCAGGTAAGATGCACGTCGGCGAGGAACTGCATTTCCACCACCTGCTCGCCTTCTCCCTTACAGGTATCGCAACGACCACCGTCGACATTAAAGGAAAAATGTTTTGGCTGAAATCCGCGCATTTTGCTCAGGGGCTGTTTGGAAAACAGGTCCCGGATCTCATCATAGGCCTTAACATAGGTCACCGGGTTGCTGCGGGAAGATTTTCCAATCGGGTTCTGGTCGACGAGTTCAATCTGTGAAATCTCGTCCACATCCCCCGTGATGGCCTGGTGTATACCTACCTTATCTGCATATTCTCCTTTCATTTTCTGAAGTGCAGGATAGAGGATCTGTTTTACCAGTGTGGTTTTTCCGCTGCCGCTGACACCGCTGACCACGCAAAGTGTGTTCAGTGGAAAGGATACCCGGATATTCTTCAGGTTGTGCTGGCGGGCACCTTCTACCACAATAAATTTTCTTGCTTTACGAACCTGTTTCGGAGCTTCAATTTTCAGGTCGCCCCGAAGGTATTTTCCTGTAAGGCTTTTTTCATTTTTTATAAGCGTTTTATAATCCCCGGCTGCCACGACCTCTCCTCCGAGGTGACTGGCCAAGGGACCCATATCGATAATATAATCGGCTTCCCGCATCATCATTTCGTCGTGCTCGACGACGACCACGGTATTGCCCAGGTCGCGAAGATTTTTTAGCACGCCGATCAGGCGCTGGGTGTCCCGGGCATGAAGTCCAATGGAAGGCTCGTCAAGAATATACAATGAATTGGTCAGGTTGCTGCCCAGGGACCTGGTGAGCTGGATGCGCTGGCTCTCTCCCCCGCTCAGCGTATTGGCCAGCCTGTTCAGGGTCAGGTATCCGAGCCCCACTTCCAGCAGGGTGCCGAGACGGGTATGGATTTCCGTTAGTATGCGCTTCCCGACCTGCTGTTCAAAGGCACTCAGGGTCAGATCGCGGAACCATTCTGCCAGGCGGCCGACGGGCATCTCACAGAGTTCCCCGATATGCAGCCCATCGATTTTTACATAAAGTGCTTCAGGTCTCAGGCGGTAGCCTCCGCAATCTGGGCAATTCGTGCGCCCCCGGTACCTCGACAACAGAACCCGGTACTGGACTTTATATAAGTTCCTTTCCACTTCCTTAAAAAAATCCGCCACGCCATTCAGATCCTTGGCACCCTCCCAGAGTAACTGAAACTGCTGCTTCGTAAGGTCGGCAACCGGTTTATGGATAGGAAAATCATATTTTTTTGAAGCACGGATGAAGTGCTCCCGCCAGGCGCCCAGCTTTTCTCCCTTCCAGGGAGCGACCGCACCTTCATATAGGCTTAACCTCCTGTCGGGCAGCACCAGGTCGGCATCAATGCCCAGGACCTGGCCGAATCCCTCGCAGGTAGGGCATGCCCCGAAGGGATTATTAAAGGAAAAAAGGTTGGGGACCGGTTCCTCAAAACGTATCCCGTCCATTTCAAAACGGTTGGAGAAAGAAGCTGTTTCGTTTCCGTTAAATTCAAGGAGCATCTGCCCTTCCCCTTCATAAAAAGCCGTCCCGATGGAATCGCCCAGACGGTGGCGGTCGTCCTCATCGAAAGTCTTGGCCACCATACGGTCAATCAGGAGGTAGGCGCCGGACCTGGGGACTTTAGGATCCGCTTTGGCCGATTTTGAATTTTCAGGTACTGACAGAAGGTCTTCGATCCTGATCGTTTCCTTTTTTATATAAAGGCGGCTGAATCCTTTCTGCAGCAGTATGTTCAGTTCTTCCGTGATATTGCGGTGGGGATGATGTTTAAAGGGTATGAGAATCAGAACCCGGTCGCCGGCGGGACGCGACTCTATGGCCCTGATTACGTCCTGTACGTCGTTTTTCTTTACCTCCTGCCCTGATACCGGGGAATAGGTTCTTCCTACCCTGGCAAACAATAACCGGAGATAGTCGTAGATCTCCGTCATGGAACCTACGGTGGAGCGGGGCGTACGGGTAGTAACTTTTTGTTCTATGGCGATTGCCGGACACAGACCTTTTATGAAATCGACGTCCGGTTTATCCATCCGCGCCATAAACTGTCGTGCATAAGCACTCAGGCTTTCGGCATAACGGCGCTGCCCCTCCGCAAATAGCGTATCGATCGTCAACGATGATTTGCCCGAGCCTGATACGCCCGTAACGACAATTAATTTATTGCGCGGAAAGTCGACCGTTATATTCTTCAGATTGTGGACCCTGGCACCCTGAATATGAATAAAATTTTGGGCGGATAATGGCATGGAGGAGGGTAAGGTTTTCTTGACCGATGTGGCAGTGGACATAAATTGGAAAACAAATATATTGGAAGTGAAAGAATTAGGCAGGGGTTTCCCAGTCAGGGAAGGCTGTGGGAATTCATTACAACAATTTATTTTCCCAAAATGTTGTTTTTTCCAAAAATTGTATATCTTTAATTCCCGGTTAACATTTCGTCACACAATAAAAAAGTTATTATAGAATAAGCACTTCTACACCGAAAAGCCAAGCGTTCTAAAATCCAACATATATATCCTATCACCTTTAAAAACCGTAGAAGTTTATGAATTCGCTACGTACGAAAACCGATCATGAATTAATCCATCTTTTCAGGGACGGCGATTTACAGGCACTAGAAGCCCTGGTAATCCGCCACAAGGACAAGCTCTACACTTCCATTCTTTTTCTCGTCAAAGACAAGTATCTGGCAGAAGACATCTTCCAGGACGTGCTCATTAAGATCATCGACACCATTCGGGGAGGCCGTTACACGGAAGAAGGTAAATTTCTTCCCTGGGCCATGCGCATTGCCCACAATCTCTGCGTAGACCATTTCCGTAAGGTGAAGAGGACCCCTGCCATTAAAACCAGCGATGACAGGGACATTTTCGAGGTCATCAATTTTACTGAAGACGGGGCCGACGTGAAGATCATGAAAAGGCAAAGCCACGACCGTGTACGACGGATGCTGGACCTGCTGCCTGAAGATCAGCGCGAGGTAATCATCCTCCGCCATTACGCGGACCTGAGCTTCAAAGAGATCGCATCGCTGACCAACTGCAGCATCAATACGGCCCTGGGCCGCATGCGCTACGGGTTGATCAACCTGCGTAAAATGATGTCTGAGAAAAAGATAGCCCTCTAACTATTTTTACACTTCATTTAAAGGGCGGAAAATTTCCGCCCTTTTTTTATGCCATATAGTGACCATTTTTTTGTGCCGTGGAATGACTTTTCGGGATGGGATCCCGCCATGTGGCAGAGAAACAGCAGGCCGTCTTATCTGTTGCGGGAAGCAGCCAGCCCGCAATCCAGCCAGGCAGCAAATTCTGAGGGCCTCGGCGTATAGCCTTTGGTCCGGGTAAGGATCCTTTCATCGGGGCTAATCATTGCATATTGCGGTTGCGAAACAGCGTTAAAATTCTCAGACTGGAAAGTAGCCCATCTGTCACCTACCGTCAGGATGTTCTTTTCAGCTCCGTCCTTTGTCCGGAACACATTCTGTGCTGCAGCGGGTAATAGTTTCCGTTCGTCTACATAGAGCGAAACAACCACAAAAGAGTCCTGCATTCGTTTTCTTACTTCCGGATCAGTCCAAACATTTTCCTCCATACGACGGCAGTTCACACAGGCCCAACCTGTAAAATCTATCAGGACCGGTTTGTTCAGCTTTTTAGCCAGAGCGACGGCTTCTTCAAAGTCCCTCAGTGGTTCCACACCCCTGCCGCAGTTCACAGGATCCCGGTAAACGGAATAGCAAAGTGGCGGCGGAAAGCCTGAAATAAGAGTAAGATTGGCTGCCCGGGTATTGGTCAGTCCCGGAATAAGATAAATCGTAGAGAGGGCAAAGAAGAGGAGAAAGGCAATTCTTGTTTTGCTGAACTTCTGTACCGGGCTGTCGTGCGGAAACCGGATGCGTCCCGCCAGATAAAGGCAGATGAGCAGACCCACAATCACCCATACGCCGATAAAGATTTCCCGTTTTACCAATCCCCACTGTTCTACCAGGTCGGCATTGGATAGAAATTTGACTGCCATCGCCAGTTCGAGAAAGCCCAATACCACTTTGACCGTTCCCAGCCATCCGCCTGATTTGGGAAGAGATCCGAGCCAGCCGGGGAAAAGGGCAAACAGGGCAAAAGGAAGCGCCAGGCCAAGTCCAAATCCACCCATTCCAAAACTAAGTTGCATAGCCCCGCCATGGTTGGTCAGCGCACCGGCCAGAAGCGAACCCAGGATAGGTCCGGTACAGGAAAAGGACACGATGGCAAGTGTAAGGGCCATGAAAAAAATGCCCGCCAGGTTAGTGCCCGCAGAGCGGCTGTTTACCGTATTCGCCACACTGCCCGGAAGGGTAATTTCAAAATAGCCGAAGAAAGAGAGTGCAAAAACGACAAAGATGACAAAGAAGGCCAGGTTCAGCCAGACATTGGTAGAAATATTATTCAGGATCTCCGGATCTGTATGGTCAAGCAAATGAAATGGAAGGCTCAGCAGTACATAGATCAGGAATATGCAAAATCCATAAAGGAAAGCATGCCCCTTTCCCTGTCCCTGGCTTTTTGTAAAGAACGAAACCGTCAATGGTATAAGGGGAAACACACAGGGTGTCAGCAGGGCTATGAATCCTCCCAGAAGACCAAGTAGAAAAATACTGAGCAGTCCTTTGTCGGCTGTACCTGAATCACCGCATTCTGCCACGGGGTGCTGGAGGTCAAAACTATTTATCCGGATGCGGTTGCCTGCAGCAACACCTCCTTCAAGTTCCACATGAAATGAATAGGTACCCGAATAAAAACCCTCATTATTACCGTAATAGTAATTGAGGGTACCAAAGAGCCGGGCCGGCACCACCCCACGGATTTCCATCGGTACAGAAATCCTGGTACCTTCTTTAAAAAGAAAGAAAAGAGCATTGTCGAAAGCGGCCACAGGCATTTTCACAGGTTGGGCAGAAACTTTAAACGGAAGCTTTGCCGATACGGAGCTGTCAGCAAAATGAAGTTCCATGGATGGTGTGCCACCGAGATCCTGATCCGGCGCATAAAACTGCCAGCCGTTTTTAAGATTCACATCGAAACTAAGTTCATACCTGCCGGCGTCGGTTTTAACGGTTTTCACCGTCAGGGACACTGCATTGCTATCCTGCGCAGAGGTGTAGAAAAAAAATAAACTGAGAAGGGAAAAAATGAAACCGGCTTTTCTGTGCATACCGTTTGAAAAAGCCTAAGGTATCGCTAAAACCGAACGCTTATTGTCGGCAGCGGGACTTTTGACGTTAAATATCTGTTGAAACAACAATCTGCCATCTGTATTTCCAAGTCGTTCATTCACGGCTCTTTCGGGATGAGGCATGAGTCCGATCACGTTACCGTTCGGGTTGCAAATGCCCGCGATACTCCGCGTGCTGCCGTTTGGATTGGCTTCCGGTGTGATACGCCCTTCCTCATCACAGTATTTCCAGAGGACCTGTCCTCCCGCTTCCATTTTGTCAAGAAGGTTTTCATCGGCATAATATCTGCCTTCGCCGTGGGCGATCGGAATTTTCATCACCTGTCCGGAACCCGACGTAAGAAATACATTTTTACTCCTGAACTGCCGGTTGGCATTGCGCAGCAGCACACCGGGGAGCAGGTGGGATTCGCAGAGAATCTGGAAACCATTGCATATGCCCAGTACCATGCCGCCTTTTTCGGCGAAACGGACAAGGGGCTGCATCAACGGGCTGAACCTTGCGATGGCACCGCAGCGCAGGTAGTCGCCGTAAGAAAATCCCCCGGGCAGCACGATGCAGTCTTCCGTGCTGAACATACTTAGATCCTGGTCCTTATGCCATAACATGATTACTTCATAGCCAAGGTCATCCTGCAGGGCTGTTTGTATATCCCTGTCGCAGTTGGAACCCGGAAAGACGACGACGCCAAATTTCATGTGCGAAGATTTACGCTGCAAAGGTAACCATAAAATTCATCCAGAGGGCCACGGCAAAGGATATCCAGTGAAGGATCAGCATGGGAATTTTATTGCCGGAATAAAAATAGGCTGCGGCGTGAAATACAGCAAACGGCATGATACTTACCACCCAGTTTTCATAAGAACCGGCTTTATTGATGATGATCACAAAAACCGACGCAACGAGAAAGACAAGCAGGAGACTCCAGCTTTTCCGGACGTGGATCAGCATTTTATTCAGGTTATTCTGTACGAATATTCCGCCAATGATGAAAGGGATAACGACCAGGCTGATGGCCACAATAATCCATACCGAATCCGGAATGGAGGGAAAGGTTAGCCTGACCCGTGGTATAAGATTCCCCCATTCAAGCTGGTGCGTGAAATAAAGAATAAGAATAAGGAAATAATAGGGCGCCGTAAATCCGAGAAATCCGATGAACCATTCCTGAACGCGGAAAGGCCGCATGATGATCAGGGCAAAAAACAACAACAACAAAAAAGCAATAGCCGGCATATAAAGCAGGGTGGCCAGGCCCAGCAATACCCCGAAATTAAAGATTGTGCTGACCGGCTTCTGGTTGTTGTACAGGCCTACCATCCGGTACCAGCACCAGATCGTAATCGAATTGACGAGCAGGGGCGCAGAAAAATGCCCCCAGTCGGGAAGCAGGGAACTGAGCAGAATATAGCACATGGCGGGCAGATAGTTTTGCCTTGGCAATACCTTATGATAATTACAAATCCCGTTCAGGAGCGTCGCCTGTGAAAAAAGCAATAAAAAACTCAGCAGCGCATAGAAACCGGCATGCTGGCCAAAAAACGACTGTAATATCCCAAGGATAAAACGGTACAGATAGTTGTCTTCCGGATGAAGTACAGGCAGATAGGGATGAAGAAAAAGAGGGAATTTCAGAACAAGGGCATAAACGAAGAGAACCAAAGCATTGGTGGATGCTTTTTGTTTGAAAATACCGATCACCTGCGGGGTTTTAAAAATCTATTTTTGCGAAGCAAAGATAGTTTCTGTACAGGCAAGGTATTACAATTTGATTACTTGCCACCTGTTTCCCGATCCTGGGTAAAAAGGTATAGCCCTTATCGAGGTTATGAAAGGTCGGCAGCCGCGAAACTTTGCCGTTAGCTGAGATGCTCTGATCCATCAGCAGCAGGGTTCTTTTTTCAAACTGATTATAAAGAAAATGCAGCTCACCCCCGGTATTCACCGTCATATAGGAAATCTGGCTGGATCCTTCATCATCATACTGGGTCTTCGGAATCACATTGCTCCATTCGAGGTTGCTGTTTTTGTCGAATGAAAGAACAAGTATGTTTTCCGCATTGTATCGGGTGGATGACCCGTATCCGCGGTAGTAAGGTGAATAGGGAGAATAGGGGTTGTAGTATGAATAAGGCGAATAATAGTCGATCGGCGTCATTGGGCCGTACATATAATCCGACCGGTTAAAAGCCGATCCGCGGTTGGTTGTAAATTCAGATTCGCTGATCGCAAGATATCCGCCGTCTTTTTTCGCAATAATCCGTTTGATGAAATAATCATTGAAAGCCATTTTCACATTGGATTCCGAACTCTTGGCCAGAGTCCGGAGGTCTTCGTTGAAAATGGTCAGATTTTCTGAAAACTTGCTGTCTGACGACTTATCCCAGATCACGGTATACAATCCTTCAATATTGCCTTTACGCTGCTTATAATAAAATGCGGATATTATATACCGCTTGTTGAAATTATCCACCTTGAGCTTGACGTTGTCCAGTACATGGTCTGAGGTGTTGAAATCCCTCACCGCGAACGTATCAGACTTCGCACTTTTGGTTACCATGGAAACATGAGTGATATATTCCCCGCTGCCTACCCGGGCAAACTTCGTAAAAACCAGCTGCCCTTCGTTGTCGAGTTCGAAATTGGTGAAGATGTCAGCATGATCCTTATTCTCAACCGGAATGAGGTGCCTGTCCACCAGTTCGAGGTTCTTGTTGTAGAGAAAGGAAGTGAACAGGTAGTTTTTTGAGTTTTTGGTATTTATCTTGATAAACATCAGGTTTTGCTTATCCTCGCTGATGACCGTTGTATAGATTTTTTCGGTATTGCCGCTATTGACCTGCGTCGTGTCAAGTTCCACCGGTTCTCCCACTATCTGGGCATTGCCATCCATTTTGAAGGCTGTCAGGTGGACAATATTCTTCTTCTGGTATTCAAGGATCATGAAGAAGAAGTCGGGATACTGGACAAAATCAATGTTCAGGAACTTGGAAGGCAGGAAGGTCAGGCTTACCCGCTGCACCAGTTTCATAGTGGGATCGTAAATGGATATGGCATTGTCAGACCGGTTATTCTTGAAAACCAGAACATTTCCGGAAACCCTGCCGATAATCTCAAAATCCGTTTTCCGGGTATCGTCCTGCTCCGGTTCGGAATAGGAAATATGCTGGGCTTGGATAAAAACGGGCAGAAAAAAAAGCAGGCATAAAAGTCTTCCAGTCATAGTTATACAGGGATATTGATCCACCGGCCAAGTTACTCAAAACTCTCTTGAGAATCTGTTAATTTCATCCTATTCCATATATCTTTGTAGACGATTGACATAACCGCAGGGTTGCCATTGAAAATTCCGGACCGTTTAGAAACATATATAATTTTGCACCATAGTGAGCAAACATCTTGACAAGGTTACGCTTGGCAGCCTGGTTATCGCTTTAGGTATTATTTACGGAGATATCGGTACTTCCCCTCTCTACGTGCTCAATGCCATTATCAATGGCCGCACAATTAGCGAATTGTTAATTATCGGCAGCCTTTCCTGCATCATCTGGACGCTTACCCTGCAGACCACGGTAAAATATGTCTGGCTTACCCTGACGGCAGATAACAAGGGTGAAGGAGGAATCTTTTCGCTCTATGCGCTTGTCAGGAGACAGCGCCGCTGGCTGGTACTGCCGGCCATGATTGGTGGCGCCGCGCTGCTGGCTGACGGTATGATTACGCCCCCGATTTCAGTAACCTCTGCCGTGGAAGGGCTTCGTCAGCTGCCCAGCCTCAACTATATTCCGCAGGATACCATCGTCTATATTGTTATTGGTATCATGGTGGTGCTTTTTTTCCTGCAACAGTTCGGCACGGATTATATCGGAAAACTCTTCGGACCCATTATGTTTATCTGGTTCGGAATGATGGCACTCGTTGGCAGCAGCCATCTGCTGGACGACTTGCATGTTTTCAAAGCCCTCAGCCCCGTCTATGCGATCGAACTGCTTACCGTTTATCCAAAGGGTTTCTGGATCCTTGGCGCCGTCTTCCTTTGTACCACGGGAGCAGAAGCGCTTTATTCGGATCTGGGCCATTGCGGTAAGAGAAATATCCGTATTTCCTGGATTTATGTAAAAACCTGTCTGATCCTGAACTACCTGGGACAGGGCGCCTGGCTTTTACATAATCAGAAGGGCCTTGTTTTCGACACTTCCCATAACAATGTTTTTTACAGCATCATGCCCTCCTGGTTCCTGATCCCGGGCATCCTGATTGCGACCGCGGCAGCCATTATCGCGAGCCAGGCCCTGATCAGCGGATCGTTTACCCTGATTAGCGAAAGTATGCGACTGAACCTCTGGCCCAAGTTCCGGATCAGCTACCCAACAGAGCAAAAGGGACAGCTTTACATACCATCGATCAATTTCCTGCTTTTTGTCGGGTGTTGCAGTATTACGCTCTATTTCCGCTCGTCTTCCCATATGGAAGCGGCCTATGGTTTGGCAATAACGCTCTGTATGCTGGCCACATCGATTCTTTTTGCCAATTTCCTTATCTCCCGCCGCGTGCCCTCCGGACTCATTTACCTGTACCTGATGGTCTATCTCATCATTGAATTCAGTTTCCTGTTCGCCAACCTGGAGAAATTCCCGCACGGCGGTTTCGTAACCCTGATCGTGGGCGGCGGCCTTTTCCTCATCATGTATGTCTGGTACCGGTCGAGGAAAATCAAGAACCGGTATGTTGAATTTGTGCGGCTCGAAAACTATATTCCACAGATCCAGGAACTCAGCACCGACCGGACCGTGCCAAAATATGCAACGCACCTGATGTATATGACCAGTGCGAACAATCCCAAGGAAATCGAGCATAAAATCATTTACTCCATCCTCAATAAGAAGCCCAAGCGCGCAGATATATACTGGTTCGTACATATCGATACCCTTGACGATCCCTACACTTCCGAGTATTCCGTCGACCATATCATTCCCAATGATATTATCCGGGTAGAATTCAGACTTGGATTCCGCGTGGAACCGAGGATCAATCTGATGATACGCAAAGTGGTGGAAGATCTCGTAAAGAACAGGGAAGTCAATATCACCAGCCGGTACGAGTCACTCGAAAAGAACAATGTCGTAGGTGATTTTCAGGTAGTCGTGATGGAAAAATACCTGAGTCAGGATAATGAGCTTTCCTTTTTCGAGCGCGTGATCATGAAATTGTATTTCTGGCTGAAAGAAGTAAGTCTTTCAGAAGAAAGGGGTTTTGGTCTTGATCCTTCCAATGTACAGATTGAAAAATTTCCCCTGATCGTTACACCACTTCCTGACCTCAGTCTGAAAAGGATCGGCTGACGGGTCATCCCTGTGCGGAGGCCGGAGCCAGCTCTTCCCTCCTGCCATGTGGAATAAAATAGTGGTTGTGGGAGACGGTTTGTATGCTGCTCTGAGGATCCAGTGATTTCAGTTTTTTATTTTCCAGATAGTAGAGTCCATAACCAACCGGCGACAGGAGGTCAAGCATTTTTTTTCTGTCCTGCGGATCTCCGAGCTCACAAAGTATCACGGGTTTGAATTTCTGGATGACACGCAGGAATGAGCGGAAAACGGAAAGCTCAAGCCCTTCCACGTCGCATTTTATGAAATCCAGTCTGGGCAGCTGTTCAAACAATTCGTCGCCACTTACATTTTTCACCTGTTCAGATTCTACGTATTCAAGGAAATTGCTGGTTCGCATGATACGGGCGTATGCATACTTTTTTACGTTATTGATCCTGGGGATGCCCATTTCAACCCAGGCCTCTTCACCGCCCATGGCATAACGGTAAAGAATGATGTTATTTACTTTTGAAGAATCGGCCAGGGCTTTCAGCGTATTGTAAAATTTTGAAATCGGCTCGATGGCAAAAACCTTTCCCTGCGGACCCGCCAGACGGCTGAGTTCCATGGCAAAATAACCCAGGTGCGCACCAATGTCGATGCAGTAGTCACCAGGCCGTATGATACGCTTGAGATGGTAAATATCCTGGTAGTCAATACCCAGGCGTCCGGTCCTGTAAATTTTCTGAAATGAGCCCGCCAGCAGGCGCAGATAACGTTTTTCACCCAGGGTAAAGACGAGAATTTTTCTGATGCGGCTCATTGGATTTAATTCAGCGCAAAGGTACGATGGATGGTTGAAAGTTGACAGATGACGGATGATGGTTGACGGTTGACGGATGACGGATGATGGTTGACGGTTGACGGATGACGGATGATGGTTGACGGTTGACGGTTTGATTTTGGTAGTCAGATTTTACTTCTCTTCCAGGACCACTTTTTCCCTGCCCACTTTCAGCCGGAACTCCGCGCCGCATTTCAGGGCAAGGTTTTCCTTCATATGACCGACGGGGAATCCATAGCAGACCGGGTAGTCGTAGGGTGCCAGAACATCGCGGATGATGTCATAAACCGGCTTACCGAAAGGACGTTCGGTGTCTTTCAGTTCCGTGAAGCCTCCGATAATAACGGCTGCCGGTTTGTGCAGTTTTCCCGCCCTTTCGAGCTGGTACAGCATGCGGTCCACATTGTAGAGATATTCACCGAAGTCTTCGAGAAAAAGGATCAGATCCCTGGTCTTGAATTCAGAGGCGGAACCCTGCGCGTGCGCAATCAGGGTGAGGTTGCCGCCCATCAGGATGCCTTCCGCTTCGCCGCGGCGGTTAAGCGGATGCGGATCGCAGGTATAACGGGCGTTCCTGCCTGCCAGCAATTGTTGGATAGACGCGAGATAAGGATCTTCTTTCGCGGCATCCTGGAAGGCTCCGGCCATAGGGGAATGAACCGTGCAGATGCCGAAATTTTGAAATATATGCGCATGCAAAAGGGTAATATCGCTATACCCCAGGATCCATTTCGGAGACTTGCGAAATCTTTTAAAGTTCAGCCGGTCGATGATCCGGCTCATCCCGTAGCCGCCCCGTCCAAATAGAATAGCAGAGATCCTGTCGTCATCGAGCATATCCTGCAGGTCTTCCAGCCGGGTGTCATCGTCGCCGGAGAAATAGTTGATGGATTCTCCTCCTACTGTTTTCCCTGTTTTCACCTGGTATCCCCATGACTTCAACATGTCTATACAGGGCTGCACCTTCGATGCGTCCATGTATCCGCTGGGACAAATGATGCCAACCGTGTCGCCCGGAGAAAGATAGGGTGGTAAAATATTTGACATAGTTCCGATATTCAAGGTTCAGTGCAACCGGGCTTCCATAGTTCCGGATTTCACTTCCCATTATGGTGTACCCGGTCTGCTGTTGTTCAGGATTTCATATCCCATTTTGATGTACCCGGGTTCCCATTGCTCAGTATTTCATATCCCTGTTAGTGCATGGGGCCTGGCATTGTTCAGGCTTTCGCTTCCCTGAAAGAAACCTGATATTCGCCCACTTCCAGTTGATACTCCACTCCGCATTTCAATGCATAATTTATTTTCTGGTGCCCTACCGGAAAATTAAAACAAACAGGGTAATCATATGTGGCCACCTGATCCATCACTATGTTGTAAATACTCCTTCCAAATTCATCACCAGGATCATCGGGCTTTACCCTGAAACCGCCGATAAGCAGTCCCCGCAGACCGGCCAGCTTGCCCGAGCGTTTCAGGTTATAGAACATCCGGTCGACGCTGTACAGGTATTCATTCGCATCTTCCAGAAAAAGGATTGCACCTTCCGTTTTAAGGTCCGACGCCGAACCGGCGAGCGATTCGATGGTTTTCAGGTTGCCCCCCGCAAGTATGCCACGTCCGGAGCCTTTCCGGTTAGACAGATCATATACCACGGGATATTCAATAGATTCACCCGTCAGCGCGCGCCGGATCGAAAGTATACTGTCCCACTGTCCTTTTTCAAGCTGGGCCGGATCCTCAGGAAAGCTATTACACATTTTGGAATGCAGGGAGGCGATACGGTATTGATGGTTAAGCTGGGCGTGGATAACGGTAACATCACTGAATCCGGCTATCCACTTTGGATGTTGGGCAAACCGTCTGAAATCCAGGGCATCGATGATGCGGACCGAACCATAGCCACCGCGGCCGCAGAGTATGGCCTGAACGGCGGGGTCATCCAGCATTTCCTGGAAATCCGCCAGCCGTACTTCATCCCGGCCTCCGAATCCAAAGTCGCGCTGCCCTACGGTCTTGCCTATGCGCAAATGGAAACCCCATCCCTGTAAAATACGGATCGCGGGCTGCAGTTCGTCAAGTGTCATATAACCGGCCGGACAGGTGATTCCGATAGTGTCACCCGCTTTCAGATAAGGCGGAATCCGCCATTCTTTTTCAGCTGGTCCGGCTCCCGGTCCTTTGGCCGGCCATTCCGTCGCCGCAAGCAGCGGAGTCCCCAGCATCGCACGTAAAAATCGCTTGCGCTTCATCGTTTAAAGTTAATGGAAGTTTCGAGTGCGCGAAAAACACAGTCGTCCTGGCTGTCGGTGATGCCGTATCATTCACGCTCAGACCCCCTCCGGTGATTCCTCATCATTTCGTTCAGGCTTTGTCGCTGAGGCATCATTCAGGTACAGGCTTTACCGGCGATGCCGTAAATTTGCTGGCCCTGCCGCTCCCGGCAGCAAAAAAGATTATGAAAGAATACAACCGGATACTGGTTACTGCGGCTTTACCCTACGCGAACGGGCCCGTTCATATCGGACACCTGGCAGGATGTTATATTCCTGCGGATATATATGTACGTTACGAAAGATCACGCAAAAAGGACATCTTATTTATCGGGGGAAGTGATGAACACGGCGTACCGATCACTATCAGGGCGATGAAGGAAGGCACCACCCCGCAGGCCATCGTTGACAAATACCATGCACAGATAAAAAAAAGTTTTGAACAGATGTCCATTTCCTTTGACATCTATTCCCGCACGTCCAACCCCGTGCATCATGAGACAGCGTCTGGTTTCTTCAAAAAGCTGTATGACGAAAACCTGTTCGAAGAAAAGGAAACCGAACAATACTACGACGAACAGGCAAAGACCTTTCTGGCAGACCGGTACATTACCGGCACCTGCCCGGTTTGCGGAAATCCCAATGCGTACGGAGACCAGTGCGAACGTTGCGGTTCATCCCTGAGCCCGGATATGCTTATTGATCCCAGAAGTACACTGAGTGACGCCGTTCCCGTGAAAAGGAAAACTAAACACTGGTATTTCCCGCTTCCCCATTATGAACAGTTTCTAAAGGAATGGATACTGAACGGACACCAGGAATGGAAGAATAACGTATATGGACAGTGTAAAAGCTGGCTTGATAACGGACTTCAGAGCCGGGCAATGACACGCGACAGTAACTGGGGGGTAAAGGTTCCGCTGCCCAATGCGGAGGGGAAAGTACTCTATGTTTGGTTTGACGCACCCATCGGATATATTTCCGCGACAAAGGAACTTACCGACAGGTGGGCAGACTACTGGCAACAGGAAGATACGAAGCTGGTACATTTCATCGGAAAGGACAATATCGTCTTTCACTGCATTATTTTTCCGGCCATGTTGAAAGCGCATGGTAAATATGTGCTGCCTGACAATGTGCCCGCCAACGAATTTTTGAATATCGAAGGGGAGAAAGTATCAACAAGCCGCAACTGGGCCGTCTGGGTACACGAATACCTGGAAGATTTCCCCGGGTGCGAGGACGTTCTCCGCTATGTGCTGTGCGCGAATGCCCCGGAGACAAAGGACAATGACTTTACCTGGAAAGATTTTCAGGACAGGAACAACAGCGAACTGGTTTCGATCTTCGGAAATTTTGTAAACCGGAGTTTTGTGCTGATGCATAAACTCTGTGGCGGCAAAGTTCCCGTCTGGCATAAGGAAATAGAAGACGAACAGGACAGGGAGCTGGTTCGACAGATAGCGGAAACAAAAACAGGTGTGGAAACCCTGCTCGGCCAGTATAAGTTCCGCGATGCGCTTTTTATGACCATCGACCTGGCCCGGAAAGGAAATAAATACCTGCAGGATAAAGAACCCTGGAAAAAAGCCGGAAAGGAAACGACAGATCCTGCCAGCCAGAAACTGATCGACAACTGCCTGTTCCTCTGTCTGCAGCTTACGGCCAACCTTTCCATCCTGATTCATCCCTTCCTGCCTACGACGGCAAAAAAAATGCTGCACATGATGAAGGTGGTGGACCGGATGCTCGAATGGGAGAATGCGGGAAGGACTGACCTGCTAAAAACGGGGTATAGTCTCCGCGCGCCCGAACTGCTTTTCCGGAAGATCGAGGATGAAGAGATCAGCCGGCAGATGGAAAAACTGCATAAAAACGCCGTCAGGCCGGCGGAACCTTCCACTCTGATTGCAACGGTGCCGGAAAAAAAACCGGAGATCGCATACGGAGACTTTGAAAAACTGGAACTAAGGGCGGGGACGATTCTCAGCGCAGAAAAAGTGAACAAAGCCGATAAACTGCTAAAGCTTGAAGTCGACCTGGGTTCCGAAAAAAGAACCATCGTTTCCGGTATCGCCCAGCATTTTTCGCCGGAAGGAATTGTAGGCAAACAGGTGGTCGTCGTGGCTAACCTCATGCCCAGAAAAATGAAAGGAATAGAAAGCAACGGCATGATCCTGATGGCTGAAGACGCCGGTGGAAAACTGATTTTTGTTTCGCCGGAAGAAAAAATAGCAGCCGGGGCAGAAGTGCGCTGACTTACTTACCATCAGGCCTGCTAAATACAGGAAGTTGTTGACTAAATTATCTTGATGATCACAATAGAATCCATATGAAAAGAATTATCCGCAAAGTGGCCGTCCTGGGAAGTGGTGTTATGGGTTCGCGTATCGCCTGTCATTTCGCCGGAGCGGGCATCGAAGTCCTGTTGCTTGACAGAATTCCGGATGAACTTTCGCCTGCAGAATCAGCCAAAAAACTCAGTCTGGATCATCCGGCAGTAAAAAACCGGATAGTGAATGAAGCGCTGGCCGCTGCCATTAAGTCCAACCCCTCTCCTCTGTACACCCCCGCCGCGGCAAAAAAAATCACTACAGGAAATTTCAAAGATAATTTGAAGGATGTGGCCGGCTGCGACTGGATTATCGAGGTGGTGGTGGAAAGGCTGGACATCAAGAATGAAATGTTCACTGAGGTGGAAAAATTCCGTAAGGCCGGTACGCTGGTCAGCTCGAATACTTCCGGTATACCCATTCACCTGATGAGCGAGGGCCGGTCAGAGGATTTTAAAAAACACTTTTGCGGAACGCATTTTTTCAATCCTCCAAGATACCTTAAGCTGCTTGAGATCATTCCGACACCGGATACGGATCCGGACGTTATCCGGTTCATGCTGGAATTCGGTGATCTTCACCTGGGTAAGACAACGGTATTGTGCAAAGACACACCGGCTTTTATTGCGAACCGTGTGGGTGTCTTTGGCATACTGTCGATTTTCAAACTCATGGAAAAACTGGATCTGAATATCGATCAGGTGGAAGCACTAACGGGTCCGGTGATCGGCCGTCCAAAATCTGCCACCTTCCGCACGGCGGACGTGGTGGGACTCGATACACTCGCCAAAGTGGCCAGGGGAGTCTATGAGAATTGTCCTTCGGATGAAGCAAGGAATATTTTCAAACCTCCGGCCTGGCTGGAAAAAATGATCGCCGCCAACTGGCTCGGCGATAAAACCGGTCAGGGTTTTTTTTCCAAGAAGAAATCAGAAAAAGGAGAACGTGAAATTTTTACCCTTGACCTGAAGTCATTCGATTATAAACCGAGGGAGAGAGTGTCTTTCCCCGCACTGGATGCGGCAAAACCACTGGACGATCTCAACGAACGTCTGAACCTGCTGATCCGAAGCAAGGACAAAGCGGGTGAATTTTACCGTCATTTCCATTACGGTCTGTTTTCTTACGTCTCCTTCCGGATTCCGGAAATAAGCGACGAACTGTATCGCGTGGATGATGCCATGCGCGCAGGTTTTGGCTGGGAGATCGGCGCTTTCGAAACCTGGGATCTTTTCGGAGTCGAAGAAACACTTACGAAAATGGAAGCGGCCGGGTATAGTGCAGCACCCTGGGTAAAGGAAATGATCGCCACGGGAAACCGGAGCTTTTATAAAATTGAAAACGGAGAAAAATTCGCTTATTCTCCTCTGCAGAAAAAATGGGTGCCCGCCCTTACCGGCGACCCGCAGGCTTTTCTAGTCATGCGGAACTTCGAAAACCAAACCCTCTGGAAAAATTCCGCGGCCAGGCTCTATCATCTTGGAGACGAAGTGCTCGGACTGGAATGGTACACCAAACTGGGAACTATAGGGGGGGAAGTCCTGGAAGGGATCCAGCGTTCGATCGGCATGGCCGAGGAAAAATACAGGGGGCTGGTGATTGCAAATGAAACGCCTAATTTTTCAGCAGGCGCGAACGTTGGTATGATCTTCATGCTGGCAGTGGATCAGGAATTTGAAGAACTGGATATGGCCATCAGGCTTTTTCAGCAAACGATGATGCGTGCACGCTATTCTTCCGTGCCGGTGGTGGTCGCACCCCAGGGGCTTACACTTGGCGGAGCGTGTGAACTCAGCCTGCATGCCGACAGGGTCATCCCTGCGGCGGAATCCTATATAGGGCTGGTTGAACTCGGCGTCGGGCTCATTCCGGGTGGCGGAGGCACTAAGGAATTCACCCTGCGGGCATCGGATGAACTGCATGACGACGAACCGGAAACAATTACACTCAAAAACCGGTTCTTTACCATCGCCACAGCGAAAGTTTCCACTTCGGCTCAGGAGGCGTTTGCGCTGGGCATTCTGAAAACAGAAAGGGATATTGTTTCCATTAATGCAGGCAGGAGGATTTCGGAAGCAAAAGCGGCGGTTCTGGAAATGGCCCAGGACGGATATACTACCCCGGTACAAAGAACTGATATCCGCGTTTTGGGACGTTCGGCACTGGGGGCACTCTATTCCGGCATTCATGGTATGTGGAGGGCGAACTATGCTACAGACCACGACGTGCTTGTAGCCCGCAAACTGGCCTATGTGATGTGTGGCGGAGACCTCAGTGAACCCACCCAGGTTACCGAACAATACCTGCTGGACCTTGAACGACAGGCATTTCTTTCCCTGTGCGGCGAAAAGAAAACCCTTGAGCGGCTGCAAAGCGTAATTAAAACCGGGAAGCCCGTCCGCAATTAATCCGGGTGATTTTCCTGTCTTAACATACCCTGATTTCTTCAGGCAGGGGAATATTCCTTCCTTTGCACCGGCAAATCTTAAAAATTCAGACATCATAAGGTATGAATCAGCCCTCATCATTTCATTCCGTAAAATCCATGAAGAAATTTAAACTGTTTATTTTAGTAGGTATAACCCTGGCTTTTTATTCCTGCGGTCAGGAAAGTCAGTCTGACAAAAAGAACCCGACGGCCGACAGTGTCTATGCCATCATCGGCAAGGTAACCGGACAGGACAGCGGTATGATTTTCCTGTCTCACCGGCAGACCGGACTTACAGATTCCACGCGGCTTGACCATGGCTTTTTTAAATTCAGCGGAAAGGCCGACACCGTGGAATTTGCGCGGATTATCCTGAATGGACAGACCAAAGGATTTTTCCTGGAAAACGGAAAGATCTCCATGCTGGTAAAAAAAGATTCCCTTCCCTTTGCTCAGATCACGGGCACCAAGACCCAGGAAGAGTATAATTATTTCGAAGGCCAGTATCTCAAATCCGTCAACGACCGGTCAGAACAGCTCGAAAAATTCTATCGGGCTGCCGTGCAGGCAAAAAATCAAAAGACTGTTGACAGCCTCGAGATCATCTATGATTCTCTCGACCAGGTGCAAAAAAATCTCGTGATCGAGTTTGTAAAGTCTCATCCGGGATCGGTTCTTTCCGCTTTCGAACTCTATACCAATTTCAGTTACAATCCACGATATTCACAATTAGACAGCGTCTACAGTCTTCTCGACAGTACAGCGAAGGCCAGCTATTATGGCAGGCAGCTGAACCAGATCCTTCAGACAGCAAAACTCACGGCAGTAGGTCAGCCGGCACCGGAATTTAGCTGTGCGGATCCGGACGGCAAACCCCTTGCACTCTCATCTTTCAAAGGAAAATACGTGCTCCTGGATTTCTGGGCGAGCTGGTGTGGCCCTTGCAGGCGGCAAAACCCGGCTGTGGTCATTGCATTTCATAAGTTTCATCCAAAGGGATTTGAAATTTTTGGAGTATCGCTGGACGATACACGTGAAGACTGGCTGAAAGCCATTAAAAAAGACGGGCTGAACTGGCCTCAGGCTTCCGATCTCCTGGGCTGGAAATGTGCACCCGCTGCACTTTATGGCGTGAAGGGTATTCCAATGAATTATCTCATAGATCCGAACGGAATTATCGTAGCCAAGGGTCTTTTCGGACAGGATCTGGATAAAAAACTGGCAGAACTATTGCCCGGTTAACCCCTGAATATTTTTTTATGGGTGAAGCGGAATGGATAAAGCCGGAAAACAGGATACTGATCCGGTCAGATTTTTATTTTTATGGTGAAGCCGCGTCCGCTGAACTCGCCGACATCATCGCATCTGATATTGCAGACCACTGGAACGAACCCGGCGGTATCGTATACCTGAGAAATAATCCCTGTCGCGTGGAGTTCATTGTCCGGGGATTTTACGAAAAAGAACTAAATCCTGAATCTGTCTGGTACAACACGGATCCCCGCGCCAATTATTTCAGGATCGAAGCCTTTTCACCCGTTCACGTTTCTTTTGTGGACGGAATTCAGTGCAATACCGGTTATTTCAAGCTGGATAACCTGCTGAATCATTCCACCACGGCAGCTCACGAATATGGTCATACGCTGGGACTGGATCACCCCGACATAATGGATATCCGGGGACAGGGCAGGCCCGGAATCATGTATCCGCGGGGAACCCTGTGCGACCCCGGTTTTCAGTATGATCCGCTGGCATTGCCACTGGGTCCCGGTGGGACCATGGATCCGAGACACCGGGTCGTTTTGCCCGAAGATATCGATCACCTCAGGCTGCACAGGCTAAGCTGGAATGAAAAAGGGTTTGCCGTGGTCGGAGATTTTTCCAGTGTCTACCATGAAAAAGCAGAGCAGCCCCAATAGTCTCCGGTGGGACATATTGCTTAATTTAGTGACCCGCTATGTCAGCCATTCTTTCCCTGGACAAAATCAGCAAACATTTCGGATCCGTAAAAGCCCTGCGGGAAGTCAGCTTTGAGGTGCCGGAAGGATCCGTATTCGGAATTCTAGGTCCGAACGGAAGCGGCAAAACGACCCTGCTCGGCATAGTAACCGACGTGCTCAGAGCCAGCGGCGGACATTTTTTATGGTTCGGTCAGAAACCTTCGGGAGATCATCGAAAACAAATCGGGTCCCTGTTAGAAACTCCCAATTTTTATCACTATCTCTCTGCGAGGAGGAACCTGGAAATTACGGCCGTCATTAAGGATAAACCAAAGGGTGATATCGACCGGGTGCTTAAACTCCTGAAACTGTATGAGCGGAGGGATTCTAAATTTCAAACCTATTCTCTCGGAATGAAACAGCGGCTGGCCATTGCAGGATGCCTGCTGGGCAATCCGCCGGTACTTGTTTTTGATGAGCCGACGAACGGCCTGGATCCTTCGGGCATTGCAGAGATCCGGGAGCTTATCATTGAACTTTCACAACAGGGAAAAACGATCATTCTCGCCAGTCATCTGCTGGCTGAAGTAGAAAAAGTCTGCACCCACGTGGCGATCCTTCAGCAGGGCGTCCTGATCCGCTCGGGTAGTGTGGCCTCTGCGCTCAACCAGGAGGAATGGCTGGAAGTCAGCGCGACGGACCTTCAGGCTTTGCATTCCCTGCTTTCCCGGTTGGATAAGGTCGAAAAAATATTACCTGCAGGAGAGTTCCTCCGTGTTTTCCCTAAAGAAGGCCTGACAACTGTCATGCTGAACCGCCTGTGTTTTGAGAACGGAATCATATTAAGTCATCTCCGGCTGAAAAAAAGCAGCCTTGAAACGGCATTTATCGAGTTGACAAAACCGGGAGGCAACTAACATGAGAAGCGAATTTTTCAATACACTGAAAGTGGAATGGCTGAAGGTAAGGAACTACCGGACCTTCTGGATCCTGCTGGTTGTAACCGCAGCGTGCATGCCCGCTTTCAATTATGTGATCTACGACTTCACCGATAACAGCCTTCCAAAATTCAACGGTCAGAGTATTCTGGGTAATCCTTTTTCCTTTCCCGCGGTATGGAGAACAGTGCCTTATAATTCCGGATTGCTTGTTTTTCTTCCGGCTATCCTGGTTATTACCCTCTTTACGAACGAATTTTCGTTCCGGACACACCGTCAGAATATCATTGACGGATGGAGCCGTTCCAGGTTTATTCATATCAAGCTGCTCGAGGTGCTGGCACTTACCATCGGCGTCACGATACTTGTGGCATTGACCTGTGTATGTTTTGGTTTTCTTACAAAGACCCTTTCAGTCAGGCCACACTGGAACGATGTCCGTTTCATCTTTTATTTTTTTGTTGAACTGCTCAATTACCTGATGATCGCCCTGCTGATCGCCTTGCTGGTCAGGAGAGCCGGCCTGTCGATGGGCATTTTCTTCCTTTATATGATCATCGAGCAGTTTGTGGTAGTGATCGGCCGCAACAAATACAAAAAAGACTGGGTGGACTATCTTCCCGAGGAAGTGACCGACAGGCTTATCCCCCAACCGTTCGGCCGCCAAATGATGACGTCTGCACAAATTTCCCTTTGGGAAAACCACGTGGCGCTTTATCTTTCGATCGGTATACTCTATGTACTGCTTTACATTTTTTTTATACGCTGGAAATTCCGTAAAACGGATCTTTGACCAGCTTTTCAAACAGTAACCGGAAAATTAAAAATTGATTAATGAAAAAAACCTTTTGTTCTCTGGCCCTGGGATTCCTGTCCCTGGCCGCCCTGGCCCAGCCCAGGCTGCCTGAACACTATTACTGGAAGCAGCTGTCCAACGGACTGCAGGTAGTGGTAATTGAAAACGACAAAGTTCCGCTGGCTACCATCGAAATCGCCGTAAAGAACGGGGCTTACACCGAAGGCCCGGAATATAGTGGTCTTTCCCACCTTTTTGAACATATGTTCTTCAAGGCAAATCAGGAATACCCCGATCAGGAAAAATTCCTGAAGAGGACACAGGAACTCGGCGCCATATGGAATGGCACGACCAATACCGAACGCGTAAATTATTTTTTCACTTTCGACAAGGACAGCCTCGCGGCGGGGCTGAAGTTCATGAATGCGGCCATCCGTTTTCCGATCTATCGGCCCGAAGACATGAAAAAAGAAAGACCCGTGGTGGACGGGGAATTTCAGCGGATGGAAAGTGATCCCGGATCACAGCTCTGGCTGGCCTGCCAGAAAAAACTCTGGGGCGACCTGGTGACACGTAAAAATCCGATAGGAATTCATGAAGTCATCAATACGGCTACACCGGAAAAAATGATGATCATCAAGGATAAGTATTACTATCCCAACAATTCACTGCTGGTCATCTGTGGTGATGTTAAGCACGAAGACGCTTTTGCTAAAGCAGAAAGCATTTTCGGCAGCTGGCAGTCGAGTGGATTTGATCCACAGACCAAGTATCCGATTCCCGAGTTTCTCCCTCTGGCGTCAACCCAATACTTTGTGATGGAGTCCCCTCTTTCACAGACACCACTGGAAATGTTCTGGTGGCAGGGACCGGATACAAGAAACGATTCCATTTCAACCATTGCCGCAGACGTGTTCTTCACCATTCTCGGCATGAATTCATCCAAGTGGCAACAGGCGCTGGTCAATACAGGGCTGACCCCTTTTGCAGCAGCCAATTACCAGACCCAGCGATATGTCGGGCCGGTGAATATCGTGATCATGCCAAACCCGGCGAAACTGAAAGAATGTAATGATGCCGTGATGAATCAGGTAAAGCAGTGGAGCAACGACGATTATTTCACCGACGAGCAGCTCCGGGGTGCCAAAGAAATCCTGAGAAGAAGTGCCATCCGCCAGCATGAGAAACCTTCTGCACAGGCAAGCTATGTAACATATAACTGGTGCAGCACGTCGCTTGATTATATGACGGATTATGAAAAAGCACTTCAGCACATCACCCGTGACGAAATCAAGCGGTTTATCAGTCTTTATATCACTGGCAAACCCTTCGTGGCCGGCATGATCATCAATCCGGAAATGAACAAGAAGCTGAATGCGTCCGAAAATTTCAAACCAGGATTTTAATTTCAAAAATCATCCCATGCGCAATACCATAAAAAAATTTACCGGCATCGCTTCGCTTTGTGCCTTTGCTCTTTTTGCGACGGCCCAGAACAAGCCTGCCTACGAAATGAACATCAGCGGCGTGAAAGTGATCGTGCAACCCAGCGGCAACGAAATCGTTGAAGTACTAACGGTTTTCAAAGGCGGCGTACAGAACTATCCCGCCGATAAAGCCGGCATCGAAAGCCTGGCCATCAATGCACTGACTGAATGCGGTACAAAGAAAGATTCCAAGAACAGCTTCAAAGACAAACTTGATGCCGTGAGTGCCGAAATGAGCGGATCGGCCGGCATGGATTATTCTACTTTCAGACTAAACTGTATCCAGAGCGACCTCGATGTGGTCTGGCCACTCTATGTAGATGCCCTCACCATCCCTCTGTTCGACTCTACAGAATTCAACCGCATCCGTACAGATGCCATCAGTTCGCTCAAGCAGCAGTCATCCCAGCCTGATTTCGCCATTTCAAAATTTGCCAAGGAAACGGCATTCAGGGGAAAGGACTATTCCAAGTCGCCGACGGGAGAGGAAACCACGGTAAGCAAACTTACCGCCGCGGAAACCAGGGCCTACTATACCTCACTTCTTACTAGATCCCGCATTCTGATTGTTGTTGTAGGCGAACTGGAGAAGTCGGTCATCGAGAAAAAAGTGAAGGAGCTTGTAGACCTGATACCGGAAGGAAAGGAAGTGAAGCTGAACCGCTACAGTTATGTTCCCGCAAAAAATACATTTTCGGATCAGAACAAAGCCCTTGCCACCAACTATATCCAGGGCATCACAAGCGGACCGCAACCCGGAACGGCTGACTTCAATGCCTTTACCATTGCCATGCGTATTTTTTACGACCGCCAGTTCCTGGAAGTCAGGACAAATAACGGCCTTTCTTATGCGCCCCAGACGCGTTTTAACGGTGGTTTATCTCCTTATACAACCATTCAGGTGACCACGACAAATCCTGACAAGTATATTTCGGTCATGGATAACCTGCTGGAAAAAACACACCGGGACGGGTTCAGTACTGAAGAAGTAAAAAACACCAAGACCGGTTATGTTACGGGGTTTTATTACAAGATGGAGACCAACTCGGCACAGGCCGCCGCACTGGCACAGAATGAGGTGTTGTTTAATGACTGGAAAAGATCCCTCCGGCTGAATGAAGACATGAAAAAAGTGAGTGTCGACGAGGTGAACAAATCGTTCAATAAATATGTGAAGGACCTTACCTGGGTTTACCAGGGAGACACCAGCAAGGTGAATCCGGTTCTGTACACAACGGCGCCCGGAAGCAAATTGCCGGAAAGCAAACTGAACAAAGACAATAAGAACTGATCAGTGAATAAGTAGTTCCCGGAAAGCAGCATCAATCGAAGGGTAGATAAACTGAAACCCCTCACCACTTAGTTTGGCCTGGCTGATGTTGCTGCTTTTCAGGACTTCTTCACTTCTGTCTCCCATGATCCATCGCATCAGAAAGGTTGGCACGGAGACCGGGATAAAAAATCTTCCTTTCATTTTTTTTGCCAGTGCCATGATGAAGTCGCGGTTGTTCTCCGGGTATGGTGAAACTGCGTTGTAGATGCCGGTCAGTGCGGGATTAACAAGTGCTTCGAGATAGAGCCTGCACAGGTCTTCAATATGAATCCAGGAGATGATCTGTTTTCCGCTTCCCAGGATAGGAGCGATACCAAACCTGACGGGCCTGGCAAATTCAGGAAATGCGCCCCCGTCCCTGCTCAGGACGATACCCGTGCGGAGAATGACCAGCTTTTTTCCGAGTTCATTTACCGGCAGGATGGCGTCTTCCCAGAGGCGGCAGGTTTCCCCGAGAAAACCCGGATCGGAGGGATCTGTTTCCACCGCCGGTACGGAAGGATTGGAACGGTACCAGCCAATGGCCGAAGCACTGACAACGGATTCTATCCGGTCCGGATTGGCTTTTATTCCCTCGACGATCAATTCGCTGCTGAGGATACGGCTTTCCCGGATTTCCCTTTTTCTTTTTTCCGTCCAGGCTTTGTCGACCACGCCTTCTCCCGCGAGGTTGATCACATACTTTGCCTCCGCAAAAACGCCGGAAGGAATAATTTTTTTCGCCGGATCCCAGCCGGCATACCGGATCCCCGGCGACTGAACAGGTTTTTTCTTTGGATTTCGCGTCAGGACAATCACGGAATATCCGCTGGTAAGAAGAAACCGGCAAAGTGCCGAGCCAATCAGTCCGGAGCCACCTGAAATCAGTACCGTGTCCATAAATATTTTTCAGAGTAAAAAAAATCCTCCCGGCCAAACCGGGAGGAAAAACAACTAAAAACAAACAATATAACGATGGTCAGTCGGGTTTTTTCCCGTCCAGGAAGCTGTTGAGGGTGCTGATCTCCCCGAGGCTGTTGTTGTCCAACCTGACTTCATATTTGCTGTAAAAACTTTCTACGTTGGTAACGGTGTTGTACAATTCCAGATTCCGGCGGATGTAGGCCGGCACAGTTTCAAACTCATTGTTGGGATCCGCAGCATTCATATTGAACGACAAGTTGCGCAATTTGTTGATCCTTTCTGCTGCCCGGCGTCTCAGACCTTCTGCTTCGTCCTGCGGTGCAGGCTCCTCTGCAGGCTGATCAGCCATAGACTCCGTATGTGTTTGATGGGCCCCAGGCACATCCGCCGCTGGAATTTCATCCTTAAAAACGAGTTGCATATCGCCGGAATGCAGTTCTTCCTGCCGGATATTTTTTGCATTCGCATTCAGGACTGAAGGGTCTTTCAAGGGAATTTCTTCAGACAGGGATTCCGATGCAGCAGGTTCTTCTTCTTCGTAGATATTGGAAGGTCTTGTAAGGTATCCGCCTGAACTGGCCGGAGGAAAATTCGTTAGCTGGCTCTTAAGCTGATCCGGTTTATTGTAAGGGGGAACGATGTCTTGTGAAAATATCCATTCTACCGGTTCCTCCATTATTTTTTTATCCACAACCATTTCTGATTCTGCCGGCGGTGCCTTTGGCATCATGACTACCGGACCGGTAGTTCTTTTCGGAACCTCGGGCGCTGTCATCTCCACGAGCCGGGGTTCCAGTTCCTGCGACCTGGAAGGCACAATCAGTTTGGCTGCACTGAGGGCTTCAGCCACGGGATTTTCGATTGGCCGGGCGGCTTCCTTTACAAGAACTGTTTCCGCGGGTTCCGGCATCTGAAGCGGCATAACGATCTTCTCTTCTTTTTTCGGAAGAGCAGGTTTTTCTTCTTTCTTAAAAGGATCTTTATACTCAAATCCGGTAGCGATGATCGTTATACCGATCTTGTCGCCGAGGGCATTGTCGTATCCGAGGCCCAGGATGACGTCTGTGTCGGGCCCGGCCTGCCCTATAAGATGCCGCTGTATGATCTCCACCTCGTCCATGGTGAACTCATGCTCGTTGTCGGATGAATTGATATTGATCAGGATCCATTTGGCTCCGCGGATATCATTATCGTTCAGCAGGGGTGAGTTCAGGGCTTCCTCAATGGCCTGCTGGGCGCGGTTATTACCCGCCGCAACCGCGCTTCCCAGAATGGCGACACCGCCATTGCGCATCACGGTGCACACATCGGCAAAGTCCACATTGATCTGCCCGGTACTGTTGATCACATCCGTAATACATTTGGCCGCCGTAGCCAGCACATTGTCGGCACGGGAGAAAGCCTCTTTCATCTTGAGGTTCCCGAACTGGTGACGAAGTTTATCATTGCTGATGACCAGGAGGGTATCGACGTAGTCTTTCAACAACGTAATGCCTTCATCGGCCTGCAATTGTCTTTTTTTGCCTTCGTAGGAAAAAGGAGTGGTCACAATGCCCACGGTGAGGATGCCGAGGTCCTTGCAGATCTTTGCGAGCGTAGGCGCCCCTCCCGTACCTGTTCCTCCACCCATGCCCGCCGTAATAAAAGCCATTTTAGTATTTACTTCCAGAATGGATTTGATTTCTTCCAGACTCTCTTCCATGGCCTGCCTCCCGATATCGGGGTTCGCACCGGCACCCAGTCCCTGCGTAAGATGAGGACCGAGCTGGATCTTGTTGGATACCTTGCTCTGCGCGAGTGACTGCGCGTCGGTATTGCAGATGATAAAGTTCACCCCTTCGATATTCTGGGAGAACATATGGTTGACTGCATTGCTTCCTCCACCACCCACGCCGATCACTTTGATGATGGATGATCTTTCTTTGGGCAAATCAAACTGAATCATAATATAGAATTAAAGGTTAGTAGAAATATTTAGAGTGCGTGATCTTCTTCCTCCTTGAACAGGTCGATGATACCGTCTTTGAACTTTCCCCAGAAATCTTTTATTCCCTTCCGGTTGGTAACCCTCCTGCGTTGTTTCTCTTCCTCACTTACCGGTATATCCTCTCTTAGTGGTTCACTGCGAAGGTTCGTCGGTACTTCCACGGGAACAAAGGATTTCTCAAACTGCTTACGGTTGTGTTCGTAATCACTGTATCCTTTCAGGATAAGACCGATACAGGTTGAATAGGTTGGTCTGGCCAGCTCTTCGATCTGACCGGATGCAAGGTGCTCATTAGGAAATCCTATCCTTGCATTGAGACCCGTTACATACTCTGTCAGCTGGATAAGGTGTTTCAGCTGGGAACCACCGCCCGTCAGCACGATGCCGCCGTTCAGCATCTTATTATCAAGACCTACCTGTTTGAGGTGATAGGAAACGAAGTCCATGATCTCACTCATCCTCGCCTGGATGATATTGGCGAGATTTTTTACGCTGATCTCTTTTGCCGGCATCCCGCGGAGGCCAGGAATGGTGATAAACGCATTTCCCTTTGCTTCATTGGACAATGCGGAACCGAATTGCACCTTCATCTGTTCGGCCTGCGTTTTAAGCACGCCAAGCCCGGTTTTTATATCGTTGGTAATGTTTTCACCGCCGAAAGGAATGACCGCGGTATGCTTGAGAATCCCTTCATAAAAAACGGCCAGGTCCGTAGTACCACCACCGATGTCCACGATGGCCACACCCGCTTCCAGGTCTTCCTGAGCCATGACGGCAGCAGCGGAAGCCAGGGGTTGCAACACCAGGTCCTTGGTTTCGAGCCCGCTTTTTTCCACGGCCCGGTTTATATTTTTAATAGCGTTCTTATCGCCCGTGATGATATGAAAATTCGCACCCACTTTTACCCCGCCGTATCCGATCGGACTGATGATATTCTGAAAATTATCCACGGCAAATTCCTGCGGGATCACATCAATGATCTGATCCCCGGCCGGAATGTACGTCTTATACTGGTCAGCCACCAGCTGGTCGATTTCCTTTTGCGTGATCTCATCCTCCGTATTTTGCCGTACGATGTCTCCGCGGGTTTGCAGGCTCTTGATGTGATGGCCCGCAATGCCCACATACACTTCTGAGATGGTCAGGTTGGGATTCGATGAATAACAGTTGTCCAGCGCCATCCGGATCGCCTTGATCGTCTCGTCGATGTTCAGCACCTGGCCGTGCTTGACACCGTTGGAATTGGCGCGCCCGAATCCGAGAATTTCCAGTTTCCCGAATTCATTCTTGCGTCCTGCTATGGCGGCTATTTTTGTGGTTCCTATATCCAGTCCTACAATAATGGGTTGTTCCTGGTTCATGGTTTGGCTTTTATTGTTGTTTTTAATTTTTACGTTGTGAATCGGCCGGTTCATTTTCACCCGGCAGGTCATATCCCTGCAGGGTCTGTTCAGTTACTGTATTTTTTTCCAGAGGTCTTGTTTCCCGGATCCTTCCCGTATCTGTTTCCATACGGTGCGCGGCGCGGATCATGTCCATTACATTTTTAAGCGCCTGAAGACTGTCTGCCCTTGAAATCGCTCCGCCTTTTTTCGTAGCGATCACCTGGCCGCTGTACGCTACATTGAGTCCGGTATATTTTTCAAATCCTGTATGTACCAGCACTTCCCGGTAAAAAACCATCAACCTGCGGAATTTGTCCGCATAGTTGCTGCCGTCTCCGAATTCGATGGTCTGATCGCCGATGAGTGGGATCATCCTGAAACTTCCTGACGGGCCGATCGCGATTTCCTGGATCTGCGCCGCCCAGAATGAATTGCCATTGATAAATCCGGCGAGGTCGCGGATCTGCCGGCCCAGTACGCTGTCCTTTCTCAGTCCGAATTTTTCGGACGGATAGCCCGTAAAAACAGGAAGACGAAACGCCGTTTTTTCCGGAATACCCATCATGATTCCACTGCTGTCGATGAGGAAACTGTTTCCGCCTGTCGTAAAGAGGCGCGCAAAAGGTTCCCGTTCGCGGATCCTGACTTTCAGCACCTGGTTATTGTCGAAATACAGCTGGGCTTCTTTTATCCATGCATTTCTTTTAAGGACTGTCTCCGTCTTCAGCAGATCTATGGAATTCATTTTTCTTCCCTGAACATTCTTCAATCCAATGGATTCAAGCATCAGGAACACATCTTTCTTGCTCAGTATCCTGGCTTTTTCGCCACCATTGATCTCTACTTCAAGTCCTGAACATGAACTGGAACTCTTGGCGTTGATGGCGGCGATGAGGATGGCCAGCACGGCTCCGCCGGCCCCGCACCAGATCAGGATCGTCATCAGTTTTTTTATCGGGCCCTTCCAGTTCATTTTCTTTTCAGTATATCAGTTAAAGGTTTTACGAGCTCGTCTATATTTCCTGCGCCCGCTGTGATCCACACGCAGCGTTCTCCCGCCGGTGAATTAGCGGCCAGTTCCAGTACTTCTTCCGGCTGCATTATCTTAGCTGTCGCGTTTACCATTCTGTCGATAATTGTACGGCTGCTGATGCCGGGGATGGGCTGTTCTCTGGCCGGATAAACAGGCAGCAGGATCACTTCGCCGGCTTTGTCGAGGGAGGCCGCAAATTCATCTGCGAAATCACGGGTACGGCTGTAGAGATGCGGCTGAAAAATCAATCGCAGTGTCCGTTCCGGATAGAGGTCCCGCGCGGATCCGATCAGCGCGTCCAGTTCGCGTGGGTGATGGGCATAGTCGTCGATATATACCAGGTCCTGATGGCGGACATGGTATTCGAATCTTCTCTTAACCCCGCGGTAGTTGAACAGCGCGGGAATAATTTTTTCCCCGTCAAGTCCCAGCTGCCTGCAGGCAGCGATGGCGGCGAGTGCGTTCTCCACGTTGTGCCATCCTCCCACATTCAGCTGGACGCCGGGCAGCATGCCCTGGCGGCCGTCCACGTCAAAAACATAATGGCCTTCCCGGATCCTCAGATTCTTCGCATATACATCAGCGTTATAATCTGAGAGGTGATAGCTGATATGATGTACGGTTTCTTTGGGTGCCGGAAGGGGAAGACCGTGCTTTTGCACGAGGGTGCCGCCGGATTTTACCTTTTCACTGAATGCGGCGAACGCCTCCTCAACGGCGCGGGCAGTTCCGTAGATGTCAAGATGATCCGGATCGATGGAGCTGATCACCGCGATATCGGGATGCAGGCGGAGAAAACTCCGGTCATATTCATCGGCTTCGACTACGCAGAGGTCATTCGGATCACTCCAGAAATTGGTATCATAGTTGGCGGAGATTCCACCCAGAAATGCGTTTGAGCCCACGCCGCTGTCCCTGAGGATATGGGCGATCATCGTACTGATGGTTGTCTTGCCGTGCGTTCCGGCAACACAGACATTTCTCGTTCCCGCAGTAATCCATCCCAGCACTTCGCTTCTTTTCAGCAGTTCATAGCCATTTTCCCGGTAAAAATTCAGTCCCTTATGATCTGCGGGGATGGCGGGCGTATACACTACCAGCTGCACATCCCTTGGCACAGCGCCCGGATCATCTGTATAGGTGACGGCGATCCCTTCACGGATAAGCGCGCGCGTGAGCGGGGTTTCTGTTTTATCGTAGCCGCTGACCGACTTTCCCTGCTGTGCAAAATACCTTGCCAGGGCGCTCATGCCGATGCCGCCGATGCCAATAAAATAAATAGCCGATATGTTTTTCAGATCAGGCATGAAGTGCATTAAGAATTTCTCCGGCAATCCGTTCATCCGCATCCGTGATGGCCAGCTTACCAATATTTTGTTTTAAAGTTTCTCTCTGTTCCGGGTTGTTTGCAAGCGCCACGATCGTATCCACCAGTTTTTCTCCGGCTTCCCTGTCGGCGATCATCAGGGCCGCATTTTTTTTCACCAGATTTTCCGCGTTGGCGGTCTGGTGATCCTCCGTGGCATGCGGGTAAGGGATGAAGATCACCGGCTTTTTCACTACACACAATTCATAGAGCGTGCTGCCGGACCGGGACACGACGATATCGGCCGCCGCATAGGCATATTCCATTTTAGAAATAAAAGGACTGGTCCAGACAAATTTCAATTCAGAAGCCAGTGCCGAGGCTTCCTGTGCATAGGTCTTCCCGGTCTGCCAGATAAGCTGGATTTTATTTTTGACGAGTGCGGGTATTCCTTTTTCGATGGCCTCGTTCACTGACCGGGCACCCAGACTTCCTCCCGTCACCAGTACCGTGATATAAGAGGGGTCGAGATCGAAAAAGGCAATGCCTTCTTCCCGGCTTATCCTGCTGTCCACAATATTCCTGCGCAGGGGATTGCCGCTGTGGATCAGGCGGCCGGCAGGAAAAAATCTTTCCATTCCGTCACTGGCGGCAAATATCCGGGTCGCTTTTTTTGCCAGCAGTATATTTGATTTTCCCGCAAAGGAATTGGATTCATGAATGAAAGTGGGAATACCCTTTGCCTGGGCATAGCGCAAAACGGGGAACGTGCTGTACCCGCCCACCCCTACCGCTGCCTGCGGGTTGAAGGACCCGAATATATTTTTTACTTCGAGAAAACTCCTGATCAGTTTGTAGGGCAGGGAAAGATTTTTCAGCATGGAACTCCGGTTATACCCGGCAATGTCTATTCCTCTTATCGGGTAACCCGCTTCGGGAACTTTTTCCATTTCCATCTTTCCTTTTGCGCCCACAAAAAGGATATCCATTTCAGGTTCCCTCCGCCGGAGGGCATTGGCAATGGCAACGGCCGGAAAAATATGGCCGCCCGTTCCTCCGCCTGCTATGATCACCCGGTGTTTCACACGATGAGAATTAATTCAGAAATGGATTTTTTATTCATATTCTTTTATTATCAGATGGCCGCTTCCGGTTCATCTGTTTCCGTCTCCTCCGCTTCTTCCCCTCCGGCCTTACCTTCTATCTGCTCTGCATTACGTGCCACGCTGAGGATGATCCCGATGGCCAGGCAGGTAAAGAGGAAGGAACTTCCGCCCATGCTGATCAGCGGCAGGGTCACCCCGGTAACGGGGAACAGGTTTACATTCACCGCCATGTTGGCGATGGCCTGGATCATGAGGGTGAAACTCAGCCCGAGGGCCAGGAAAGCACCAAAGGCAAATGGACATTTCTTAAAAATGCGAATACTCCGAAAAAGGAAAACGAGATAAACAAACATAATAATCGCTCCGCCGGCCAGCCCGTATTCCTCGATAATGATCGCATAGATAAAATCTGAATAGGGATGGGGAAGAAAATTACGCTGCCGGCTGTTTCCGGGACCGAGTCCGATCCAACCTCCGTTGGCAATGGCGATCTTGGCCTGGTTCACCTGGTAATTATCATCTTCCTTGTCGGTACGGGTTCCGTACATAAAGTTTTCCACCCGGTTGATCCAGGTATCCACCCTGATGAGCAGGTGCGACCGGCTCTCTGTTTTCGTTTTCACCACCGAAACCTCGGCTGATTTATGACGTGCTACGGCCGCCAGGATCAGCACGATCAAAGGGATCATCACTACACCGCAGCAAAGCAGCAAATGCTTGCCACTCACTCTTCCGATAAACATCAGCATCATGGAAGTAGCTCCGATCAGCAGGGCTGTGGACAGATTGGCTGGGGCGATCAGAAGACAAACGACCGCCACAGGCAGGATCACAGGTAAAAAACCTTTTTTGAAATCCTTGATCTGGTCCTGTTTGCGGCTTAGCAGCCGGCTGACATACATGATGAGTGCCAGCTTGGCCAGGTCTGAGGTCTGGAAGGTCATATTGATAATGGGAAGCCTGATCCAGCGGCTGCCTTCGTTGAGTTTCACACCGAAAAATAATGTGTAGAACAGAAGCGGGATGGAGATCAAAAAGAGGATCTTGGCCACACGTGAATAGAGAATATAATTTACCTGGTGTGCAAAATAAATGATCATTACGCCGGCCAGGATGAAGGCAAACTGCTTGAATAAATAGATCTCCGTATTGCCCTTATACATTTTATACGCCAGCAGTCCTGTGGAGCTGTATACGGCCAGTAAGGATACCAGGGCAAGTAATACTACAACGGCCCAAATCACTTTGTCGCCCCTTGTACGGGATCCCAGGTGGCGGATGGCGTTTTTATCTATGGAGAAATTATTTTGCAAAGGATTTTTTTAAATCGTTCAGTTTATAATTCTCTTACCGCTTCCTTGAACTGACGGCCGCGGTCTTCATAGTTTTTGAAAAGGTCAAAGCTTGCACATGCAGGACTGAGCAATACCACGTCTCCTTTTGATGCGAGCTGAAAACTGCTTTTTACCGCTTCAGCAGCGGATGTCGTATTGACGATCAGGGGCACATCCTGCTGAAAAGCTTCGTGAATCTTACGGTTATCCAGGCCCATGCAGACAATGGCTTTCACTTTTTCCTTTACCAGGCTGCGCATCAGGGAATAGTCATTGCCCTTATCCACACCACCGAGGATCAGGATCACCGGCTTCTGCATGCTTTCCAGTGCATACCAGGTAGAATTCACATTGGTAGCCTTGCTGTCATTAATGAATTCGACGCCTCTTACCGTTGTTACATATTCCATTCGGTGTTCCAGCGCTTCAAAGCTCATCACCGCTTCGCGGATCTTTTCCTTCCGGATGCCAATGGTAGACGCAGCAAGCCCCGCTGCAAGGGTGTTATACTGGTTGTGAATTCCTTTCAATGCGAAATCATAAATGCTCATGTTGAGTGACTCGTTTCCTGTTTTCAGGGTCATCTGGCCGTTTTTAATGTAGCCACCCGGATTTGGTTCCTGTTGCATGGTAAATGGTAATGGGTTTGATTTGAAAGGGTACTCCGGAATAAATTTTCTGACCACCGGATCGTCGATGCAATAGATGAAATAATCTTTTTCCTGCTGGTTCTTCACTATGCTGAATTTGCTGCGGATATAATTTTCGAACCGGTATTCATAGCGGTCGAGATGATCTTCCGTGATATTGGTCAGGATCGCGATATCTGGTCTGAATTCCCGGATATCATCGAGTTGAAAACTGCTGATCTCGGCGATGTACCAGGGCTTCGGATCCTCTGCGACCTGCCTTGCGAAGGAAACGCCGATATTTCCTACCAGGGCGCAGTCGATGCCGCCGTGACGGCAGATATGATAGGTCATGGAAGTAGTGGTCGTTTTGCCGTTGCTGCCGGTAATGCCTACGATCCTTCCTTCTCCCTTGTGTCTGTAAGCAAGCTCAACTTCACTGATCACCGGAATGCCGCGCTCGCGGATGCGCGTAACCATTTCATTCTTCTCAGGAATTCCGGGACTCTTCATGACTTCATCTGCCTTGAGTATTTTGTCTTCGCTGTGCCCGCCTTCTTCATATTCAATTCCGATGGCATCCAGTACAGCTTTGTATTTATCTGTTATGCGACCCGCGTCGGATACAAAGACTCCATAACCCTGCCTGGTTGCCAGGATGGCCGCACCGACCCCGCTTTCCCCCGCTCCCAGTATGGTGATCTTTGTCATGTTTAATCTCTTTTGCTCTGCACACCGTTCACTTTCTGATCCGGTCCGCCGTTCAGATCAACCGTTGGCCAGACGCAACGGCTGTTAACCGGATTAGGGGGGTTTTTCACAAGTATGAATAAATACTGCACCACAATTTCTTTCACCGCCGGGCGGATAACGGATGGTTTTTCTAAAATATCTTACCTGATCTTCAGCGTCACAATCGCAAACACTACACAGAGTATCGTAACTATCCAAAATCTCGTCACAATCTTACTTTCATGATATCCCAGTTTCTGATAATGATGATGCAGCGGGCTCATTAAAAAAACCCTTCTCCCCTCACCATATTTTTTCTTCGTGTATTTGAAATAACTGATCTGCAAAACCACGCTGATATTCTCGACGAGAAATACGCCGCAAAAAATCGGGATCAGCAATTCCTTGCGCACGATAACAGCCAGGGCAGCGATAATCCCGCCGAGGGTAAGGCTTCCTGTATCGCCCATGAATACCGTCGCCGGATAGGCATTGTACCAGAGGAATCCAATACAGGCCCCGATCAGCGCGCCGATGAATATGGACAATTCTCCCAGGTTAGGGATATACATGATATTCAGATATTCCGCAAAGCGCAGGTTGCCGCTCGCGTAAGCAAAAACGCCGAGGCAGGCGCCGATCACGGCGCTGACGCCAGTGGCCAGTCCGTCAATCCCGTCTGTAATATTGGCGCCGTTCGAAACGGCTGTGATAATAAAGACCACAATGATGATATACAAAATCCAGGTGGCGCCGCGGATAACCGGCGGCAACAGTTTGGAATAATTGAATTCATGATTCTTGACAAAAGGAATCGTTGTGATGGGCTCACGGGCTTCTACAAATAATTTTTCCCTGCCGTCAAGGACCACTTTTTTTAGTCCGATGGTGTCCGTCGGCTTGTTACCACCTACGAATTCCCTCCATACCCTGGTATTGCTGTTGAAATAAAGTGTGGCTGCCACAACAAAACCCAGAACAACCTGTCCCATCACTTTAAACCAGCCCGCCAGTCCGTCTTTATCTCCCTTTTTATATTGTATTCCTGATTTCTGTGCAATCCTTTTGGCGCGCAGTTTCAGGTAGTCGTCGATGAAACCGATCATACCCATCCAGATGGTGCTGAAGATCATCAGCCTTATATAGGCCTTGTTCAGGTTGGCCAGCAGCAGCGTGGGGATCAGGATGGCGAGAATAATGATGATGCCGCCCATGGTAGGCGTCCCTTTCTTCTGCTGTTCCCCAGCCAGGCCAAGCTCTCTTACGCTTTCGCCGACCTGGAGGGAACGCAGGTAATTGATCAACTTTCTTCCGAATAACATGGTAATAACGAGTGAAAGGATGACAGCCAGCAGCACGCGGAATGTGATAAACTGGAACAGCGCTCCACCAGGGACTTTCACCCCGGATTGTTTGAACCATTCAAATAGGCTGTACAGCATCGCCTGACCCGTTTTTATGTTTTAATGATCCCCTTCCCCATCCATGTAGGGTAGACCTTCATTTATCCAGTAATTCAAAAACTTCCTTCAGCACCGCTTTATCGTCGAAAGGATATTTCACCCCCCTGATCTCCTGATATTTCTCATGACCCTTTCCCGCCACCAAAACGATGTCGGAGGGATGCGTAAGACTTATGGCTGTTTTAATCGCTTCTTTCCGGTCGGCAATAGCAATAAATTTTCTGCGCGCTGCACTGTTTAACCCGGCTTCCATCTCACCGATGATTGCCGTAGCTTCTTCCGAACGGGGATTGTCTGAAGTAAATACCACCTGGTCGCTCAGGCGGCAGGCAACTTCACCCATGACCGGTCTTTTAGTCCTGTCGCGGTCACCGCCGCATCCGACCACTGTGATGATGCGCTCATCATTTTTCCTCAGTTTTCTCAGCGTGCCCAGTACATTTTCAAGGGCATCAGGCGTATGCGCATAATCTACAATACCGACTATTTTTTCCCTGGGCGATATCATGTAGTCAAATCGTCCTTCAGCGCCACTCAGTACACTGAGGTTGCGAAGCACTTCCGACTTCTCTTCTCCGAGGCAGACCGCGGTGCCGAAAACAGCCAGCAGGTTGTAGGCATTGAATTCTCCTATGAGGCGGAAATGCACTTCCTGATCATTGACCAGCATAACCAGTCCCGTTAGGTTATTCTCGAGGATCTTACCCTTGAAATCAGCCATCGTTTTCAGGCTGTAGGTAAAGCGCGCGGCAGCAGTATTCTGCAACATCACTTCTCCCCGCTTATCGTCGATATTACTGAGCGCGAAAGAGGCCGAAGGCAGACTGTCAAAAAAAGATTTCTTTACTCGGATGTATTCGTCAAAAGTCTTGTGATAATCGAGGTGATCGTGGGTGATGTTACTGAAGACTGCGCCAGTAAAAAACAATCCTTCGATGCGCTGCTGATGAATGGCGTGCGAACTGGTTTCCATGAAAACATGCGTGCATCCTTCGTCAAGCATTTCCCTTAGTAATTCGTTCAGGGATATGGCATCGGGCGTTGTATGGGTGGCGGCAAAAGTTTTTTCGCCTACCTGGTTCTGTACTGTGCTGAGCAGACCGCAGGTATAGCCGAGAGAACTGAAGAGTTTGTACAGCAGGGTGGCAATGGTGGTTTTACCATTTGTTCCGGTGACGCCCACCAGCCTGAGTTTTTCAGAAGGCTGACCATAGAAATTATGCGCGAGCAATCCGGCAGCCGCCGCACTGTTCTCGACCTGGATATAAGTGACATTCTCCCGGAGTTCGGCCGGAATTTCTTCACAGATGATGGCCGAGCTGCCTGCATCGGCGGCTATTTCAATAAACCGGTGACCGTCCTGGTGAGTTCCCTTCACGGCTATAAATGCAGAACCCCGTCCCACTTTTCTTGAGTCAAGCTGCAGGTCCTTGACCTCCACGCTGAGGCGGCCGTGAACGGAGCGGATGCGGACCTTGTATAATATCTCCTGCAGTATCATCAGTTGAGTTCCAGGATAAGTTTTTTATTTTTTAAAACCGGTGTACCGGGATCCATACTTTGGTCCCTGACTTTTCCGCTTCCTCTTGCGGTGACAGAAATATTTCTTGATTCGCACAAATAGAGCGCATCTTTCAGCCCCATCCCTTTCAGGTCGGGCACTACCCGGGCCGTTTCATTCCTGGCCATCATGATCGTTTGGCCGTCTTCTCTTTGCACGTTGGACCATGGTCTGTTGCCGGTGGAATCGGTATATTGAAGCCGCAGGTTGGAAAGTACATTTACCAATTCGTCGGAAGCACCCGTATAGTTAAAAGACCCGCTGTCGGCTTTGAGCGTCCAGGTGTAGGCAGCGAGGCGTTTAGGATCGGCCGAAACCATTTCCGTACTCATCAGCTTATCCGCCACTTCCCTGAATACCGGACCGGCGACCGCTGCGCCCAGGTATTTTTTTGCGAATGGCCTGTTGCGGATGACCACGATACAGGTATAACGGGGATGGTCAGCCGGAAAATAGCCCGCGAAAGAGGACTGATAAATATGGTCGGCATATCCCCGGCTGCCATTGGCTACCAGGGCCGTGCCCGTTTTACCGGCAACCGTATAAAAAGAATTCTTAAATGCATTTTTCGCCGTTCCCCTGATACAGACGCCTTCAAGACAGGTCCTCAATTCCGCCAGGGTTTCATCACTGCAGACTTTATCCATCAGAATCTCCGGTTGATTTTCCCTTTCCGTACCACCCGGATACTGAACCGAATTCACGAGATAAGGTTTCATCATCTTTCCGTTGTTGGCGACCGCGTTATATAAGGTGAGGGTTTGCAGCGGACTGACGAGCACTTCATATCCGAAAGCCATCCAGGGCAGGGTACTGGCACTCCAGGTCCTGGATTTCGGTGATTTGATGATCGGCGAGGTTTCTCCCGCGAGGTCGATCCCTGTCACATGGTTCAACCGTAATTTTTTAAGATGATCCACGAATTGCTGTGGATGCTGTGCGTAGTGTGCCACGACCAGTTTGGCCATGCCCACGTTGGAGCTGTGTTCAAATGCTTCTTCCACGGTCACGTCGCTGACTTCCTGTTTTTCCGCGTCATGGACCGTGCGCCTGCCGATCTTCCAGGTTCCTCCCTCGATGTTCAGGTGATCTGTCAATTTTATTTCATGGTCTTCAAGAAGCGACATCAGGGTCGCCAGTTTAAAAGTGGAACCCGGTTCCGTTGCCCTGATGGCATAGTTAAGGTCTTCCCAGTAAGAGCCGTCCGACTGCCTGCCAAGATTGGCCATGGCCTTTATCTTTCCGGTGGACGTTTCCATTACGATGCAGGTGCCGTGTTCGCATTCATTCTCCTTCATCATGGAGAGGAGTGCATTTTCGGCAATGTCCTGAATGTTCACATCGATGGTGGTTACAATGTCTTTGCCGTTTTCCGGATCGATTTCATAGCCTTCCACGGGAATATAGGTGCCGGCGTTCAGGTAGCGAACCAGGCGGCGGCCATTCTCGCCGCGGAGGAGGCTGTCGTAAGTTCTTTCAAGGCCCACATTCTGTGCATTGTCGCGGGAAAGTCCGATGGTACGGTTGGCCAGCAGGCCAAAGGGATTCAGTCTTTTGCTGGAAGTTTCCACGATAAAACCGCTTTTGTTTCTGCCCTGGCGGACAAGCGGCATATTGCGCAATATTTTATACTGTTCAAATCCAAGGTTGCGATGGAGGAGGTAGTAGCGGTCTTCACGGCGGTAACCCTGAAGCAGTTGTTTTTTATAGGAGGAAGCAGACTGGTCCCCGAAAAGAGAGGCCAGACAAAGAGAAAGAGAATCGACATTTTCTTTAAATCGTTTCCCGTTCTTTTCCCGCAGGCCGTCGGCCGCGAAATCTATATAGATATTAAAGTAAGGAACTGAGGTACTGAGCATATTACCGTCTTCACTATAGATCGTGCCTCTTTCGGCGCTGAGGTCTACATATCGCTGATGCAGACTGTCACTCATTGCGCGCCAATGCGTTCCCTGTACGTGCTGGATATAAAAAGCCCTGCTTAATATCGCCGCACAGATAAGCACCATTCCCAGGAAGCACAGGTAAACCCTCCAAAGTATATCTCGTCTTAATTCCACCGGGCAACGGGGATATGGGTGATAAATATTATTTCATTTCTGTGCTGTCGATGAGAACCAGGGGGGGTGAAGACAATGGTTTTAATCCGAATGGCTCAACCGCTTTGGTCAGTTCGCTTTGCTTGCTCCGGAACATCACATCACTTTTCAGGTTCTTGTATTCGTATTGCAACTCCTGCAATTCCCTGCTTGTTCTTCCTATGTCCCGGACTACACGGTCCGCATAGTGACCATTATATATATAGACCACTGCCAGGAGGGTAAGGAACAGAAAGAACGGAAGATTACGCACTATCCACTGGTAGCGGATTAGGGACTTCAATCTGTTCTTTTTGTTTCCAATGAAACTCATGGGTGGGTGCAACAATTAAAAAAAAAGGGTACGATTATCAAACTGAGCTTTCCTAAGTCGGGATTAAGACATTTAAATTCTTTCTGCTATTCGCAGTTTGGCACTTCGGGCACGGGGGTTACGGTTAAGTTCTGTTGCAGAAGGTATAACGGGCTTCCTGGTTAATGTCCGGAGCGGACTGACGGAAGGAGAAGATCCGTAAGGATCCTGGTTGTCGTCTTCTTTAAAATGGCCAGTCCGGAAAAACTGTTTCACCATTCTGTCTTCCAGGGAATGAAAGCTGATGATGACGATACGGCCATTGGGCTTGAGGAGCGCGGGCACCTGTTCGAGCATTTCCCTCAGTGCGCCGGTTTCATCATTCACTGCAATTCGTAAAGCCTGGAATACCTGTGCAAAGTACCTGTTGGGATTACCTTTTACCAGATGGGCAACTGACTGTTTGAACCCATGGACGCTGCGGAAGGGAGTTTTTGCACGAAGGCTGACGATGGCCTGGGCCAGGGTTTTTGCATTCGTGACTTCCCCGAAACGGCTGAACATGTCCTGCAAGGATTTCTCATTGTAGCTGTTCAGGATCTCATCCGCTGTTAGCGACTGCCGCTGATCCATGCGCATGTCCAGCCTGGCATCTGAGCGGGTGGAAAATCCACGTTCCGCTTCATCAAACTGGTGACTGCTCACGCCCAGATCGGCAAGGATGCCATCTACTGCAGCCACTCCGTGCAGACGCAGGAATCTTTGCAGGTGTCGGAAATTGTGCGGGATAAAGACGAATCTGTCATCCTGCAGAATATTCCTCTTGGCATCCGGGTCCTGGTCAAATCCGTAAAGACGTCCTTCACTGTTCAGGTGAGCGAGGATCTGTGTGGAATGGCCGCCTCCGCCAAAGGTGCAATCCACATAGACCCCGTTCGCCCTGATATTCAAACCGTCCATCGCTTCTGAAAGCAATACGGGTATATGATAATCGGGATCGGAATCCCTCATATAGTTTATTTATCGGTTTTGCTGTTCATCACTTCATTTGCCAGTCCACTGAAATCATCCGGTGAAAAGGTTTCAAAGAGCTGTTGGTACTTTACTTTATCCCAGATTTCTATTTTGTTCACCGCCGTTACCAGCACCACATCTTTTTCCAGGCCTGCATATTCTTTCAGATTCTGCGGGATCAGGAGTCTTCCGGCCCCGTCCAGCTCCATCATCGTAGCCCCGTTCAGAAAATATCTGCGGAATGACCTTACCTTCGGGTCAAAATCATTCAGCTTGCTGATCTCTTCAAAAATGGGCTCCCAGCTTTTCATGGGATACAAACCCAGACATTTTTCAAATCCCCTGTTGATCACAAAAGATCCCGCTTCCTCCCCTGTTTGCCTTTTGAGCGCCGCGGGTAGGAGAAACCGCCCTTTTGCGTCGAGCGTTACCTCGTATTCTCCAAGAAAACCATTCATTTATAAGGACTTGAAACAATGTTTTTAATAATTGACACAAAATAACACTTTTTCCCACTTTACCAACTATTTTGGAAGATTTTAATTTTTCCACAGGAATCAATTCACACAGAATGCAGGCTCCTGCTGAATTGCGGCTTATAAAAAGAATTTCGAATCCGAAAAGCCTGTGCATATCCTGTGGATCACGGTGAATTCATGTTGATAACCTCCCCATGAGACCTCATTCCTTATTCCCGTCTGACCTTCTACTGAATTCCTTCGGATATGAATTGCCGGATGAGAAAATTGCGCGATACCCGCTGCCCCGGAGGGACCAGTCGAAACTGCTTGTCTATCGCGGTGGAAATATTTCGGAGTCCGTATATGCTGCCCTCCCCGGCCTGCTTCCGCAACCCTCTCTCCTCGTTTTTAATAACAGTCGCGTCATTGAAGCCCGGATCCTGTTTCGAAAACAGAGTGGCGGACAGATAGAAATCTTTTGCCTGGAACCTCATCCGGAATACGCTCCGGTAACAAAGGGAATGACAGCGACGGGCAAAGTATGGTGGGCCTGCCTGATTGGCGGCGCCTCGAAATGGAAGCGTGGACAGGTTCTCGAATGGAAATCGGGCACGCTCACGCTGGAAGCCCGCTTTATGGAAAAGAGAAGCACGGATTTTATTATCGAGTTTTCATGGACGCCGGCAGACATGAATTTCGCTTCTGTCCTGCACGAAGTCGGACAGGTTCCCCTGCCGCCCTACCTTAACCGTGAACCCGAAAACACCGATACGGAAAGATACCAGACCGTGTACGCGAAAGAATCCGGGTCTGTCGCCGCTCCTACGGCAGGCCTGCATTTCAGCGATTCCCTCCTGGAGGAACTTCGCAGGCAGAACACAGGCCTGCTTTACCTGACCCTGCACGTGAGCGCAGGCACTTTTATGCCGGTCAAGACTGAAAAAATCGAAGAACACCGGATGCATGAAGAATGGGTGGAGGCAGGGGCCGCGGAGATCGCCGCACTGATTGAAAAACTGGATGCCACGGTCATTGCTGTAGGTACTACTTCCCTCAGGACCATGGAAACCCTTTACTGGCTTGGTTTGCAGCGGATGATGAAAAAACAGCTGGGAATCGCCGAGGATGCGTCCGGAACGGCCGGCCTCCTCCTGGAACAGGAATTCCCCTATGAGGTGGCGGATTGCCCGCCCGCAAAACGGGTTCTTCAGGAACTGCTGGAATGGGTATCGTCTCTGCCTGAAAAAAAGCTCATCGCCCGCACCCGGCTGTTTATCGTTCCCGGATACCGGTTCCAGGTCGTGCGCGGACTCATCACGAATTTCCACCAGCCGCATTCCACCCTGCTGATGCTCGTCGCCGCCCTAATCGGGCCCGGCTGGAAAAGCGTATATAGATGGGCGTTAGAACATGACTACCGTTTCCTAAGCTACGGCGACGGATGCCTTTTCCTCCCGGGTTAGAGGAATTTCCAGGGTGAAGGTGGTTCCCTTCCCCAGCGTGCTGTCTACTTTGATCCGGCCATGATGGGCATCGACGACCGATTTTACATAGCTCAGTCCGAGTCCGAATCCTTTCACATTATGCAGGTTGCCGGTATGGGCACGGTAAAATTTTTCGAAGATGCGGCGCTGCGTTTCCTTTGACATGCCAATGCCATTGTCCTCGACCCGAATGAACATATTTTTCCCCGAGCGGCTGGTCTGAATTTTCACCGTAAGATTTTCCCGGGAATATTTAATGGCGTTGTCGATCAGGTTAGAGATCAGGTTGGTGAAGTGGACTTCATCAGCCCGGGCAACATCATATCCCTCCTGCAACTGCAATACAACCGTAGCCTGGATTTCCTCCAGCTGCAACTTAAAATTGTCCATGACCCGGCGAATCACTTCATGGATATGGAGCGGCTGCAGTTTGAGTTGCAATTCCTGCCGGTCGATCAGCGCAGCCTGCAGGATAGTCTCCACCTGTTTGTTCATCCGGCGGTTTTCTTCTTTGATGATACCACTGAAATAATCTGATTTTTCACGATCGGTCGCCACCCTTTCATTACGCATGGCATCCACTGCAAGGGAAATAGTGGCCAGCGGCGTCTTGAATTCATGGGTCATGTTGTTGATAAAATCATTCTTTATCTCACTGAGCTTTTTCTGACGCAGCAGCGTACTCACCGTAACGTAAAATGCACTGATGATGATAAGCGTAAAAAAGATAACGCCCGCTATCATCCAGTGCATTTGTTTCATGACCACCGATTTGTAATCGGGAATGATGACGATCAGCGTTTCAAAAGGTTCCGAGCCGATCAGTTCTGTGTTGCTGGTAACCAGTGGCAGCAGCATCCGCTGGTTATGAATGGTATCCTTTAGGGCCTCGTAAAAATTGGCGGACTTTAATTCACGGCTGCCTGAAAAAACCGAATTGTTCATGCCCACTTCCGGCAGGATGCAGAATTCAAATTTGGTGTCTTTCAGGCCCCGGTAAGCGAATGCCTGGCGCAATTTGTCAGCAATCTCCTGATAGCTGAACTTCTGAGAGATCAGTGGCGGCTGCATGAGTTCCTGCATGAACTGCTCGGACGGACGGAATCCAAAACCCTGGGGGGAGCGCAACAGCTGGCTGCCGGAAATGGCAGCCTGTTTGTAGTCGATGAGATCCCTGCCCACATCGCTTGTTACGTCGACAAGTTTATGCTGCAGTTCCTCTTCCTTGTTTTCCACCATTGTTTTAATCCAGTTCCACTGGATATAAATGATGCCTACAAGGGAAATACTGATCAGTATGAAAATGATGGTAAAATTCTTCTTCAAGAACGATTGGTTTTGTCTTCGCGATTACAGGCCCTGCCTGACCGGGGCAAATTTATTAAACAATTATCCTTCAGATTAGTTAATTTACGATGTGCAGAGTCCCGAAGCCGGCATATTGCTCATTGCGGACCCGTTTCTGAAAGATCCGAATTTTATGCGATCCGTAGTTTTCCTCTGTGAACACCAGAGCGAAGGCAGTTTCGGATTCCTTCTCAACAAAATTTATGAGTACGGCCTGAAAGACCTGGTCAATAATGCAGACGACCTTGAAATACCCGTTTATTTCGGAGGTCCCGTTCAGACCGATACCATTCATTTCCTGCATCAATACCCCGACCTGATACAGGGCGGATATCCGGTGGTGGAAGGGATTTACTGGGGTGGTAATTTTGAAAAAGCACTCGAACTTCTTCGTGAAGGAACCATACAAATGTCCAAGATCCGTTTTTATATCGGCTACTCCGGATGGGCCGGTGGCCAGCTGGACAATGAACTGAAGGAAAAATCATGGCTTCCTGCAAAGGCGAGCCTGAACCTCATCTTTCACAAAAAAGCAGAAGAAATCTGGAAAGACGCCATTAGGGAACTGGGCGGAAATTATCTGATGATGATCAATTTCCCGATTGATCCCCAGCTGAACTGAATTTTAAGATAAAGCTTTTGCGCCTTCCACCAGCACCGTCACCCGGTTGTTGAGGACCTCTACAAAACCGCTGCGGATCTGAAAGAAACTGCTGTGGGTTTTATCATTCAGCACTTTGATCTTACCGCTTTTCAGCGCGCTGATCAGCGGCGCATGTTTCTCGAGTATTTCAAATGAACCGGAAACACCGGGCAGCTGCACACCATAGACTTCATCGCTGAAGAGTTTGTGTTCGGGTGTAAGAATTTCGAGATGCAAAGCTGAAAATTTGAATGGGTGATCAGATATTATCCCTGGGCCTGGGCCATGAGTTTCTTACCTTTTTCGATCGCATCGTCGATGGTACCGACAAGATTGAAAGCCGCTTCCGGATAGTCGTCCACTTCTCCATCCATGATCATATTGAAACCGCGAATGGTTTCTTCGATCGGTACCAGCACACCCTTCAGACCGGTGAATGCTTCCGCAACATGGAAGGGTTGTGAAAGGAAACGCTGTACTTTTCGCGCGCGGGCAACAATCAGTTTGTCTTCATCGCTCAGTTCGTCGAGACCCAGGATCGCGATGATATCCTGCAATTCTTTATAGCGCTGCAGAACAAGCTTTACGCGGTTCGCGCAATCATAGTGCGCGTCACCCACGATCTTCGGCGTAAGGATACGTGATGTGGAGTCCAGCGGATTCACCGCAGGATATATTCCAAGGTCAGCAATCTTACGGTCAAGTACGGTGGTGGCGTCGAGATGGGCAAATGTTGTGGCGGGCGCAGGATCCGTAAGGTCATCCGCCGGCACATACACCGCCTGTACTGAAGTGATGGAACCGTTTTTAGTGGAAGTAATTCTTTCCTGCATCAGACCCATTTCAGTAGCCAGCGTTGGCTGGTATCCCACCGCAGACGGCATACGTCCAAGCAGTGCAGACACTTCGGATCCGGCCTGCGTGAACCGGAAGATGTTATCTACGAAGAAAAGAATATCGCGTCCCTGTCCCGTGCCATCACCATCGCGGTAATATTCAGCGATCGTAAGGCCGCTGAGCGCTACACGGGCGCGGGCTCCGGGCGGTTCGTTCATCTGTCCGAATACAAACGTGGCTTTGGATTCCTCCAGCTCTTTCATGTCCACTTTGGAAAGATCCCAGCCGCCCTTTTCCATACTGTGCTTGAATGGTTCGCCGTATTTCATAATGCCGGCTTCAATCATTTCGCGCATCAGGTCGTTCCCTTCGCGGGTACGTTCACCCACTCCGGCGAAAACAGATACACCGGCATAGGCTTTTGCAATATTGTTGATGAGTTCCTGGATAAGTACTGTTTTACCTACGCCCGCACCGCCGAACAAACCGATCTTACCCCCCTTGGCGTAGGGTTCGATCAGGTCAATGACCTTAATCCCAGTAAACAGTACCTCGGTGCTCACGCTGAGGTTTTCGAAGGCGGGTGGCTTGCTGTGTATCGGCCTTCCGTTCACCTTGGAGACCTGCGGCAATCCGTCAATGGCGTCGCCGGTTACGTTAAAAAGTCTTCCTTTGATGGCTTCGCCAACAGGCATGGAGATCGCGCTGCCGGTATCAAGTACTTCCATTCCCCGGATAAGTCCTTCCGTACCATCCATCGCAATGCAACGCACACTGTCTTCTCCCAGATGTTGCTGAACTTCCAGGATAAGGCTTTCCCCGCCCGGTTTCTTCAATTCCAGTGCATTGTAAATTTCTGGCAGCTTTCCGTCGAACTGAACGTCTATAACGGCTCCGATGATCTGTTTGATCTTGCCTGCTTTTGGCATAAAGCGTATTTAAAGAGGTGACTTGAAAATCGGCTGCAAAGGTAAGTGTCCGGAAGCGGAATTCCGAAATGAAAAACCAAGTATTTTTACCGCTGTCAACCCTTTACATATGCAATTAATACAGGTTCAGGATGCTGCGGGAGGCCGGGATTTTATACGGGCGAATGTGGAAATCATGGGGAATCATCCCGGATACATCCGGCCCCTGGACAAGGATATTGATGAAGTGTTTGACCCAAAGAAAAACAAGTCCTTTCGTCAGGGGGAAGCTATCCGCTGGGTCCTGAAGGATGAAAGTGGCCGGCTCATAGGACGGATTGCCGCATTCACCAATAAGAAATACCGCTCCCGGGGCGACGAATTTCCCGTCGGGGGCATTGGCTTTTTTGACTGCATCAACGATCAGCAGGCTGCCGATATGCTTTTCGACGTCGCCAGACACTGGTTAATGCAGAAAGGCATGGGTGCCATGGACGGCCCGATCAATTTCGGCGAAAGGGATACCTGGTGGGGCCTGGTCACCGAAGGATTCCAGACTCCCCTGTACCGTATGAATTTCAACGCCCCCTATTATGCGGCCCTGTTTGAAAACTATGGTTTCCGGATGTTCTTCGAACAAATCTGCTTTGGGATGGATTATAAGAATAAGCTGAGCGATAAACTCCTGGAACGCCACCAACAACTGGAAAAAGATCCATCTTACCGGGTTGAACACATCAGGATCCGGGAACTCGACAAATATGCTGCTTATTTCACTGAAGTCTATAACAAAGCCTGGGCGGGCCATGGCGGCATGAAACAGATGAAACTTGAACAGGTGAAAAACCTGTTCCGCCAGATGAAACCTTTTATGGATCCCAAAATTCTGTGGTTTACTTTCCATCAGGAAAAGCCCGTTGCCATGTTCATCAACCTGCCGGATCTAAATCAATGGTTCAAATACCTGAACGGGAAGTTCGGTCTGTTTCAAAAGCTGCGTTTTCTCTGGCTCGTCAAAACAAAAAAAAATAAAAAATTCGTCGGCCTGGTGTTCGGCGTCGTTCCCGAATTCCAGGGACTGGGCGTGGATTCACTGATGATCAGGGAAAGCCAGAAGACCATTGCCCGGCTGCCTTACGAAGAATATGAAATGCAGTGGGTGGGTGATTTCAATCCAAAAATGGTCAATTTGATCCGGACCATGTCGAATACTTTTCCCTCAAGGAAACTAAAAACCTACCGCTATCTCTTTGACCGTTCGCTGGAATTTAAAAGACACCCTATCTTCTAAAACTTCATTATTATTGCCAAAAGATCCGGAGGTTTCGGTCCATGAATAAATTCATCGTTTCGGCAAGGAAATACCGTCCCCAGCTTTTCTCCACGGTAGTTGGCCAGTCACACATCACCACTACGCTGAAGAATGCCATCCGCAACAAACAGCTGGCCCACGCTTTTCTGTTCTGCGGACCGCGGGGTGTGGGAAAAACCACCTGTGCCCGGATCCTGGCGAAAACAATTAATTGTGACAACCCGACGGGCGAAGGAGAAGCATGCAATGTCTGTCCTTCCTGCCTTTCTTTCAATGAAGGTATTTCCCTCAATATTCACGAACTCGATGCCGCCAGCAATAACTCGGTGGATGATATCCGTTCGCTGGTCGATCAGGTAAGGTTTGCACCCCAGCCAGGCAAATACAAGGTCTATATCATAGATGAAGTGCACATGCTCAGTTCATCGGCTTTCAACGCCTTTTTAAAGACGCTGGAAGAACCACCGCCCTATGCCATTTTTATCCTGGCTACGACCGAAAAACACAAAATCCTGCCGACCATCCTGAGCCGCTGCCAGGTATTCGATTTCAAGCGGATTACCAATAAAGACATCATGGATCACCTGCTGGAGATCTGTGAAAAGGAACATATTCCGGCCGACAAATCCTCGCTGGAGCTTATTGCACAGAAGAGTGAAGGCTGTATGCGGGATGCCCTCAGCATCATGGACAAGATGGTCAGTTTTTCGGATGGCAGGCTGCGTTATGAAGACACGCTTGAACACCTCAACATCCTGGACGCCGGGTATTATTTCCGGCTGATGAAATCTCTGCAGCATCAGCAACTGGCCGATGCCTTGCTGATCTACGATGAAATCAACCGCAAAGGTTTTGAAGGAGACCTGCTGTTGAACGGGTTTGCGGAATTCATCCGGAATCTGCTGGTCTGTAAAGACGAAAAAGCAGCCGGCCTGCTGGATGTAGTGGAAGAATTCAGGGAAAAATATATCAGGGAAGCCGCCGTCGCAGAAACCGGATTTTTAATAAGTGCGCTGAATGTGCTGGCGGAAGCGGAATTCCAGTCCAAAGCCGCCAGGAACAAAAGACTGCATATCGAACTGACACTTATTAAGCTCGCTTACCTGAACCAGGCCCTGCATCTTACGACCGGTGCAGGTGATAAAAAAAAAGGGACTGAAGGCGTTAAGCCCGTAGCCTACCGCGTCATTGCCCCGCTTGAGATCAGACAGAACGATACAGCGGACATTTCCCGCAAACAGGAGGTTGTTTCAGAAGTTCCAACCGGTCCCAGGCTGATGGTTGAAACCATTCCTGCAACCGAATTGCGGGCAGATGAAAAAACAATGCCTAAGGTAAAACCGGCAGAGGCGCCTTCCCTTCCAACCGGATCTGCTCCTGCCGACAGTCCGAAACCTAAAGAGGAAGAAAAGCAACCGGATGAGAAAAAACCGTCACCCTCTTCTTCCATGGGTGCTTTGTCCAGGATCCGTCAGGAAGTGGTCAGCCGCAAAGCAGCAGTTGCCGAAGCCCTACCCCTGGAAGAAAAAAGCCTGCTCGAAATCTGGAATCATTTTACAGCCGGACTGAAAAAGAATAAAAATTCCGCCGCGCAAAGTTTTGAGGGCGCGGAAGTACGGATTCTTGATGAACAGCGATTTGAGATCCTGACCAACAATAACCTCGAGCAAAGATTCGTGGAACAGGAAAAAAGAAAGCTTACCGAACTCGTTCATGAAAAATTCGCCAACCCGGCCATCTCTTTTTCGGTCAGTGTAAGGGAAAACTCCGCTTATACCCAACCGTTGGAAAAAACACTGAGCAGAAAAGAGCAATATCTGCAGATTGTGGAGTCCTACCCCCTGGTCAAAGATTTGAAGGAGAAACTGAAACTCGAGCTGGATTATTAAAAATCAGCCGAAAACAGGATGTCATTTGTTAAAATCGGCCTTTTTTAACTTCCATATTTTGAGTACTAACCGATTCAAAGGAACTTTGCACTCCTTATGTCAGGCAACCCTCAGTCCCAGGTCTTCCAGACCAGTAATTCCTCCCGCTGGTCGCGCTTTATTTGGAGCAGCCGTCTGATCGCCCTTTTTGTTGTCCTTGGCGTAGTCACCATTATCATTACCCTCACGAGGGTGTACACTCCTTCGCTGCCAAACATGATCAGCGTGCAGGAAAAAGAAGTGATGCTAGACAGCTCACGATGGCTTTTCAACAAGAGCAAGATCGGAAAGCAATACGGCGGATTCAGGAAATTCATCAACGAAAAAGAGGCCTATAAACCGGGTGGCTACCCGATACCCAGGAAGTTCCGCAAAAAAAACGGGGTCATCGTGCAGGCGGATTCCAGCTTTTATTCCTTTAAGAAGTTCCAGACGGGCATCCGGGCAGGTTTCTATGTGAACTGGTCGCCCAGTTCCTATATCTCCCTGGAACAAAACATCGGAAGGCTGAACATGGTCCTTCCGGAATGGTTTTTTATAGATCCGAATACAGATACCCTGCAGGTCAGGATCGATCAGAAAGCGCTGGACATCATGAACAGGGCGGGTGTCAAAATCGTGCCCCTGCTCACGAACAATATAGGCGGTGTTTTTCGCGGAGACGTGATTCACCGTATTCTGAATGACCCCGCAAAAAGAGAAAAATTCACGGATGAAATTGTCCGGCAGCTGCAATTGCATAAACTCGACGGCATCAATACGGACTTCGAGGACCTGGTAGAAAAAAAGAATGAGGCCCTGGTACAATTCCAGAAATCGCTTTATGAAAAGATGCATTCCAAAGGGCTTATCGTCACCCAGGACGTCACCCCCTTCAACCAGGACTATAACTTTAAAGAGCTGTCGGCCTACAATGATTTTGTCATCATCATGGCGTACGACCAGCACAATGACGCAACAGACCCCGGTCCGATCTGTCACCAGAAATGGATTGAAGGCGCCGTGGATGATGCCATTAAAAACATTCCCACTTCCAAACTCATTCTTGCCCTTGCAGGGTTTGGCTACGACTGGCGGTTAAACGACAACGGCAAAGTAATGGCCGTCTCTCCGGTAAGTTACCAGGATATACTTACGACTGCCCGGAGTTACGCCGGAAAGATCAAATTCGACAACGATTCCTATAATCTTCAATTCAGCTACGACGACGACAACGGGTTCAGCCACCAGGTCTATTTCACGGATGCAGCCACCACGTTTAATTCCATGCGCTTCGCAGAGGAGTCCGGGCTCGCCGGGGTGGCGCTCTGGCGACTGGGTAACGAAGATTCGCGGATGTGGGATTTTTATGATCATGGCATGAGCCGCGACAGCCTCAGAAGTTTCGATTTCCGGTTGTTCTCCACCGTGAGAACCATGAGCCTGGATGAAACCCCGGCCTATTCCGGTGAGGGTGAGGTGCTCGATGTCATCGGCGGACCGACCAGCGGAAAAATCACGCCCGAAATAGACAGCGTGGAACTCCTCATCAGTGAAGAGAGCTACGACAGTCTTCCGTCTAAATGGGTGGCAAAAAAATATGGCACCAGGGACAAGAAGAAACTGGTGCTGACATTTGATGACGGTCCCGATCCGATCTATACACCTAAAATCCTCGATATCCTGAGCCGCGAAAACGTGCCCGCTGCCTTTTTCCTGGTGGGTATCAATGCGGAAAACAATATTCCGCTCGTAAAGCGGATTTACCGTGAAGGCCACGAGATCGGCAACCACACGTTTACCCATCCGAATATCGCCAAGGTCAGTAAGAAAAGGGCGGTAATTGAAATGGATGCCACGCGCCTGCTCATCGAATGTATCACCGGGCATTCCACTATTTTATTCCGTGCCCCGTTCAATGCGGATTTTGAACCGCAAAAGGCGGAAGAACTCATACCGGTAGCGATCGCGCGCGAAAAAAATTATCTGGACATCGGCGAATCCATCGATCCTCTTGACTGGGAACCGGGAACACCCGCGGATTCCATCTTCACCCGTGTCATTGCAAGGAAAGCCAGCATGACAAGCCAGAACCTGAGCGGGAACATTATCCTTCTGCATGATGCAGGCGGCGAAAGCCGGCAGGCGACGGTTGACGCCCTTCCGCAAATCATTCACTATTTCAAGGAAAGGGGTTACACCTTCACTACCATTGCTGATCTGCTGGGCAAGAAAAAGGATGACCTGATGCCCGCCGTGCCCCGCGGAAGCGGATATTACCTTCTGCAGCTAAATTATATCCTGGCCATGTCGGCCTATTACGGCAGCCATTTTCTCACTTCGCTCTTTATTGTATTCATTATCCTTTCGCTTGCCCGCATACTCTTCATGGCTGTCATTGCCAACCGCCAGCATCGCTGGGAAAAAAAATGGGGTCTCAAACCGTTTTGGAAACCGGACGGCAGCGATGCACCTAAAGTGAGCATCATTGTGCCGGCCTATAATGAAGAAGTCAATGCCGTAAGCTCGCTGGGTAATCTGCTGAAGACCGACTATCCAAATTTTGAAATCATTTTTGTGGACGATGGCAGCAGGGACTCAACTTATGACAAGGTAAAGCATGCATTTGAGGGGAACCTGAAAGTGCGTGTATTCACGAAAGTCAACGGAGGAAAGGCTTCCGCGCTAAATTATGGTATCCAACAGTCGGATGCGGACATTGTGATCTGCATCGACGCCGACACCAAATTATTATCAGACGCGGTTTCCCGGCTCATGATGCATTTCGGCAACAGCGAATATCACGATGGCCGCCAGGTAGGTGCGGTGGCAGGTAACGTCAAAGTGGGCAATACCGTCAACCTACTTACGCGCTGGCAATCCATTGAGTACATCAGCAGCCAGAACTTCGACCGCAAGGCTTTTGCCTATGTCAATGCCATCACGGTCGTTCCGGGAGCCATCGGCGCCTTCCGGAAAAAAGCCATAGAAGAAGCCGGCGGCTTTACTACGGACACCCTGGCCGAAGATTGTGATCTTACGATCCGGATGCTGCGGTGCAACTATATCATAGAAAATGAAAGCAGCGCCATAGCGATGACGGAAGCTCCCGAAACACTCAGGATGTTCAACAAACAACGTTTCCGCTGGAGTTTTGGCGTGATGCAGACTTTTTGGAAGAACCGGGATATGCTGTTCAGTACCCGGAAAGTTTCCCTGGGTTGGATTGCCTTGCCCAATATCCTTATTTTCCAATACATTATTCCGGCGATCATTCCGCTGGCTGATTTTTTTATGCTGGCAGGGCTGCTCACGGGAAATGCCGCGAAGATTGGCGCCTATTATCTGGTATTCATGCTGGTGGATCTGGCAGTGGCTGTCCTGGCTTTCAGCTTCGAAAAAGAAAAAATTTCCCGACTCGTATGGCTGATTCCCCAGCGGCTTGTCTGGCGGTGGCTGATGTGGTTTGTGCTTTTTAAATCTATCCGCCGCGCCATCAAAGGTGAGCTTCAGAACTGGGGCGTATTAAAGCGAACCGGCAATGTAAAGGAAATACCGGCACTGCAGGGCGGATAACCGATTGATCAGCCGATTTCCTCTTTTTACCTTAATTTCGAGGTTCAAAAAAATAAAAATTCCCGCGCTTTATGGCTGAAGTTATTTTAATGCCCAGACTGAGTGATACGATGACCGAAGGAGTGATCGCTGCCTGGCATAAAAAAGTGGGTGACACGGTAAAGAAAGGCGATTTGCTCGCTGAAGTGGAAACCGACAAAGCCACCATGGACCTCGAAAGCTATAAAGACGGTACCCTTTTATTTACAGGCACGGACAAAGGCGGCAAGATCCAGGTCAATGACCTTCTGGCAATCATCGGAAAACCCGGCGAAGACATCAGCGGACTCGTAAAAGATGGCAAGGCTGTTGCAGCTCCTGCGTCTTCATCCGCTGCAACTAAGGCACCGGCACCCCAGGCCGCCGCACCCCAGGCCGCCGCTCCTCAGACTGCTGCTCAAACTGCAAAATCAACGGCAGGATCAGGACCCGATATCGCCAGCATGCAGGAAGTCATTCTGATGCCGAGGCTGAGCGATACCATGACCGAAGGCGTAATCGCCGCATGGCATAAAAAAGTCGGCGACCCGGTAAAGAAAGGAGATATTCTGGCAGATATCGAAACCGACAAAGCCACGATGGAACTCGAAAGCTATAAGGAAGGAAAATTATTATTCGCGGGTGCAGAGAAAGGTCAAAAGATTGCAGTGAACGACCTGCTGGCCATCATCGGTGAAGAAGGAAAAGTGAACGTACAACAGATTGTGGACGCTGCTAAAAACAAAACGGCGAATGCGCCTTCCACGCCAGGCAATGCACCCCAGGCTCAGGCAACTGCCCAAACGGTTGCAGCCTCTACAGCTCCTGCGCCTGAGGCACCGGCCGGGCTCAATGGCGATGGCCGCATTAAAGCTTCCCCTCTTGCAAAAAAACTTGCTTCTGAAAAAGGCATCGACCTGTCCAAACTCCATGGCAGCGGTGACTATGGAAGAATTGTAAAGAAAGACGTCGCTGAATATACACCCGCAGCGCAGGGTCAGTCTGCACAGAAAGCCGTCGCTCCGGTGGCCGCACCATCCGGACAGGTAAGTTTCGACGAGGTTCCGGTTTCGCAAATGAGAAAGGTAATCGCCAAAAGACTCGCTGAAAGCAAATTCAGTGCACCGCATTTTTACCTTACCATCACGGTCGATATGGACCAGGCAGTCAGCAGCAGGGCCAGGATAAATGAAAACGCCCCGGTTAAAATTTCTTTCAATGATTTTGTACTGAAGGCAACGGCGCTGGCGCTGAAGAAACATCCTGCCGTAAACAGCAGCTGGCTGGGCGACAAAATCCGCATCAACCATCACGTCAATATCGGCGTGGCCGTAGCGGTGGAAGAGGGACTCCTGGTACCCGTAGTACGTTTCGCAGACACCAAATCCCTCTCCCAGATTTCAGTTGAAGTAAAGGATTTTGCAGCAAGGGCAAAAAGTAAAAAATTACAACCCGCCGACTGGGAAGGAAGTACGTTTACGATTTCAAACCTCGGCATGTTCGGCATTGATGAATTCACTGCCATCATCAATCCGCCAGACGCCTGCATCCTTGCGGTAAGTTCCATACAGCAGATTCCGGTTGTAAAGAACGGAGCCGTTGTTCCCGGTAATGTGATGAAGTTAACGATGAGCTGCGATCACCGGGTGGTGGATGGCGCGACCGGCGCATCCTTTCTTCAAACACTGAAGAGTCTCCTGGAAGAACCCCTTCGAATGCTCGTCTGACCTCCCCTGCAATGACTTTGTAGAGCCGCCGCCCGGACGGTGAATTGTTGTGTATTATCTGCATGAAGAACATAGTATCCTTTTTCGCGGGCGTTCACCATTTACGGTCAAATCACCTAAAATTGCATAAGTTCCCATTACTGCAAACCCAATCATGGTGCTATACCGCTCTACCATCCAGTTGCTGCGTTTCCATTTTTCGCTTTTTCTTATGCCCGTATACTGGTTTGCCCTCAGCCAGGTAGTACAACCCGATGCCGGTCGGGCGATACTGATCTTTTTTATCCTGCATGGTCTGGTTTATCCCTCCAGCAACGGGTTTAACAGTTATATGGACAGGGACCAGGGACCCGTCGGCGGAATAAAAAATCCGATGCTCCCGACCCCGCAACTGCTGCAGGTCAGCCTGGTCATGGATATCCTTGCCATCCTGCTGGGTTTTTGGATAAGCATCTGGTTTGTACTGGCCACCGGGCTGTATATCATGGCATCCAGACTATACAGTGCCCGCTCGGTAAGGTTAAAAAAATATCCTGTTGCCGGTTATCTGACGGTAGTCCTTTGCCAGGGGGCTCTCGTTTTTTTTATGGTATGGCATGGTGTCCATCCAAGACTGAGCCTTCACGTACCCGTTCCCGGTATGCTGGCTGCCACCCTCCTCATCGGCGGTTTTTACCCGCTCACCCAGGTATATCAGCACGAAGCCGATAAAAATGACGGAGTTAGAACACTTAGCGCCCTGCTGGGGAAACGGGGCACCTTTATTTACTGTGGAATTGTTTATGCAGCAGCATTTATGGTATTGGCTTATTTTATGATCAGCTCCCTTGAAATAAAAGAATTTCTCCTTTTATCAACCTGCATGCTGCCAATACTCGTATATTTTATCATGTGGGCCGTGAAAGTGTGGAGAAGTCCGGATTCCGCTGATTTCAAACACACCATGCGCATGAATATCATTGCCTCCTGCTGCACAAGCGTTGGCTTTATTCTTGTACTGCTCATGCAATGAACCTGTATATTTTCATCATTATAAAAGATCAGGATTGAGCCAGATTAAATCGGTTGGTACAGCTATTCCCCAGTTCAGACATGATCAGCAGGAGATCCTCAGTTTCATGAGCCGTATATACGCATTCAATGAAAAAGACCGGAGGGCACTGCGTTATCTATATCATCACAGCGGTATCCGGACAAGGTATTCTGTACTTCCCGACTACAGCAGGGAACCTTCCGGATGGACCTTTTATCCACCGGATGAAAATCTTGAACCGTTTCCTTCTCTTGAAAAAAGAATGGAACTCTACAGCCGGTGGGCTGCTCCTCTATCGGTCAGCGCCATTGAAGACTGCTTTAAAAACCAGGGTGACGTGCATGACATTACTCATCTGATCACCGTGAGCTGCACGGGCATGAGTGCGCCCGGCCTTGACCTGCAGCTGGTGGAATTGCTGGGTCTGCCAAAAAACATTTTCAGAACTTCTGTAAATTTCATGGGATGCTATGCAGCCATTCATGCCCTGAAAATGGCGGATGCATTTTGCTGCAGGGATTCCGCGGCCAGGGTGCTCATCGTATGCACCGAACTCTGCACACTGCATTTTCAGCAACAAGCCACAACAGACAATATTACTTCCAGCCTGCTCTTTGGCGACGGTTCTGCAGCCGTGCTCGTGACGGGAGATCGTGACCGGGAAAAGGGCATGCCGATACTGGGCTTCTATGGTGAAGTTTCCCCGCAGGGAAAATCAGACATGAGCTGGACGCTAACCTCTACAGGTTTTGCCATGACACTGAGCAGCTTTGTTCCTGCTCTGATCGAAGAAGATTTTGATAAACTGGTCAAGCATAGCCTGGAAAGATGGGACATGAAGCGGGAGGAAATTACCCACTGGGCCATCCATCCCGGAGGAAAGAAAATTCTCGAAGCCGTTGCCAAGAGTCTCGCATTAGAAAACGGCGCACTCGATGCATCAGCCCTTGTACTTCAACACTATGGGAATATGTCTTCTCCCAGCCTCCTGTTCATTCTCAAACAACTCATGGAAGATCTCCAGGGACATCCGGGAGGGAAAATATTCAGTGCAGCATTCGGACCGGGTCTGACCATGGAGTCTTTTATCGCTGGCACTCCAAACTGAACCAACACAGGAACATGGACTTCTCCATTCGTACAGATCAACCGGAACTGCTGGACCTGCCCGATATTCCGGCCGAAGCCATTTACCGCAATATGCAGGAGCTTTCTTTTATTAACCGGTGGCTTGGCGGACACGATATCACGATCCAAGGATTCCACCAAATTGCGGGCAATGGCAGGCAGCTGACCATTTGTGAAATAGGATCCGGCGGCGGCGATAACCTTCGCGCCATCGAAAAAAAATCACGAAATCAGATAAAGAAACTTATTGGTATAGATATCAACAGGGACTGCATATCCTTCGCGGAAATGCAGGACTGGCAGTCCGAAGTACAGTGGATACGGGACGACTTCCGGAACACGCATTTTAAGGATCCGCCCGATATTCTTTTCTGCTCCCTGTTCTGCCATCATTTCAAAGACGAGGAACTGGTCAGCATGCTTCAATGGATGTATGCAAACTGTACCAGGGGATTTTTTATCAACGATCTTCACCGGCATCCCCTGGCCTACTATGCCATCCGGATGCTCACCGCGGCCTTTTCCCGTTCTTATCTCGTCAAAAATGACGCACCATTGTCCGTCCGCAGGGGATTCCGGAAAAAGGAACTTGAATCTCTGTTACAAAGAGCGGGTATTTCCTCATACCACGTCCGCTGGAAATGGGCTTTTCGCTGGCTGGTAACCGTAAGTAAGGAAAATGACCGTCGAACGCCGATATGATATCGTCATCTCCGGAGGAGGGCTGGCCGGGCTCTCCCTCTCTATCCTCCTGGCGAGAACGGGGTGGAAAGTATGTGTGCTGGAGAAGGAAACTTATCCCCTGCACAAGGTATGCGGAGAATACATCAGCATGGAAAGCTGGGATTTTTTATGCGACCTCGGACTTCCTCTCGAAAAATGGAATCTTCCGAAAATCCACCGCTTTCAGCTTACCGCTCCGAATGGCAAATTCCTGAGCGCTGAACTTCCGCTTGGCGGATTCGGTCTCAGCAGGTATAAACTGGACGCGGAACTTGCCGTTGCAGCCCGAAAGGCCGGCGTGGACCTGTATGAAAACTGTAAAGTACAGGATATCACATTCGAAAATGACATTCACCGGATAAAAACCACCCTTGGAGAATTTATCGCACCCGTTAGTTGCGCCTGTTTTGGGAAAAAAAGCAATCTCGACGTAAAATGGAAAAGAAGTTTTCTAAGCAGGGGTTCTGAAAATTATGTAGGTGTAAAATACCATATCCAAACCCCGCTCGAACCCGGCCTGATTGCCCTTCACAATTTTCCCGGAGGTTATTGCGGGGTTTCTGCCATTGAGGATAACCGCTATTGTTTTTGTTATCTCACCACTTCCCGTAACCTGAAAAAAAATCAGCAGTCCATTCCCGCCATGGAGGAGAAAATACTGAAGAAAAATCCGGTCCTGAAAAAATTGCTGGATGAATCTTTGTTCATATTCGATGATCCGCTGACCATCGCGCAAATCAGTTTCCGTAAAAAAACACAGACCGAAAAGCATACCATTTTCATTGGTGACGCAGCTGGAATGATCACGCCCCTCTGTGGTAACGGAATGAGCATGGCCTTTCATGGTTCGAAAATCGTTTCCCCCCTCATCAACGAATTCCTCCAGGGAAAGATCAGTCGCCTTGAAATGGAAAAAAAATATCAGGAAACCTGGAACAGGCAATTTGCAGGCAGGCTGCGAGCCGGCCGTCTGATCCAGCGCTTCTTCGGTTCCGCCTTTCGTTCATCCCTGCTCATTGCGATCCTCAAACCCCTTCCCTCTTTGGTAAAAGCCATCATCCGGCGCACCCATGGCGAACAGATTTGACAGGGTTCCGAAGTCCGTACAATTTCCGGAAATTGAATATTTGAATATCTTGCCGGCATGAAATACACATTTCTGCTTTGCTTTTCCCTTGTAATGTTCTCCGCCCGTGCCCAGGATAAAAATCAGTTTTATGCCCTGGATGCGCGGATGAATCAGACGGTGCTGGACTCTTCCAAATACATTTTATGGATTCATCAGGCGGAGGATGGCAACTGGCAGTGGGACTATTATTATACATGGGCTTCTCTTGTCAAATCGACCAGATATGCCGACCATGACGGCACCGTGCAAAACGGCCGGTTTTTTATTTATCGCGATGGAAGCCTGGATTCCCTGGGAGAATACGATCACGGAAAAAAAAATGGAATATTCTACAAATTGAAAAATAATCCGGCGGACAGTCCCGTGCTGATAAGGCGGTATGAATATGTTCAGGACAGTCTTACAGGATTTGCGGATCTGACAAAACCTGGAACAGACCCGGCAGATACCGGTAAAATTAAAAAAGCGGAATTCCCCGGAGGGACCACCGGCTGGTCGGACTATCTTCAAAAAAATCTGGAGTATCCGCAAAGAGCTTCAGAAAAAGGAATCGGGGGAACTGCAATGATTGGATTTGAAATCAATGACAGCGGCGAAATAAAAAAGCCCTTTATTTTGAAATCTGTGGAATATTCCATTGATCAGGAAGCCCTGAAGCTGATCAAAAATTCAGGCACCTGGGATCCGGAAACCAAAAATGGTGTTGCTGAACATACCGTGGAAGTCCGTTCATTGCGCTTTGCTCCGGAACCCGCTAAACCATGAGCGCTTTATATTGTTAATCTTTACATGGACACAAAAAAAACACTGGTACTAGGCGCCTCCGGAAACCCGGAACGGTATAGCTACCTGGCAGTTAACCGGCTCCATGAACATCAGCATCCGGTTATTGCGATTGGAAAAAGGGCTGCTCATGTTTCCGGCGTACAGGTGGAGACGGAAGTTAAGCCCATTCCGGACTTGGACACCGTATCGATATATCTCAATCCGGAGAACCAGAAAAATTATTACGACTTTATTCTCTCTCAAAACCCGAAACGGGTCATTTTCAATCCGGGTGCCGAAAATCCGGAATTTGAAAAAAAACTGGCGTCCCGTGGAATCAGGGTGATGGAAGCCTGCACACTCGTTCTCCTGAGTACGGGACAATATTAACTACCGTCCGATTCCCAAAACGGGAACGCAATTAACGCTCAGCATATTCGTTTTTAAAAGAGCGTCTCCCCATAGAAGCGCGACTCCGATGAAAACCCTGAAAACAATCCTTACGGGATTCACCCTTATTCTCTGCCAGCAGCTTTGCGCACAGCAGACGGATTCCGCGCCTGACCTTCCTTATTCCAACAAGATAGAAATCAGCCCGGATGCGCTGGAAAAGCTTTTCCATTCACCCGATGATGTAGCCATTGTTCTGGCACCCGGATTTGAACTGAAAGGAAAAGTGAAAAACCGGACCGACCATGGTAATTCCGTCACCAGCCTGTTGATTGATGTCGCCAGCCGGCCCGGCGGCACACTGAGCATATCCCGTTACCAGGATGCAGGCGGAAAAATTTACTATTCCGCCCACCTGCTGAAACTGCACGAACATGAAGGCATGCTGCTCGTCGAAAAAGATAAACGTTATTATTTTATAGAAACCCAGCAAAGATTTCTAGTATCCGAATGAAGACACTGCGATACCATATCCTTATTTGTTCTTTCGTGCTGGCGGTTGTGGTGCCCCGGGCGCAGACGCCTTTGCTTAACAGCTATTCTCCGGCCCAGCCCACCGTATACCTTGTATTTGACGGCGCGGAAGTGGATGGCACGATATGGAACGAACAGGGAAAGATCCTGGCAGATCCCGCTGGCCTTTCACCTTCCACGATTACATGGATCCACCACCTGATTGCGGAACATTTCACATTGTTTAACCTGAACGTTACAACAGATCCCGCGGTCTATCTGCGTGCACCGGTGCAACAAAGAGTCAAAGTCATTTTCACTCCCAGCGGCACCTGGTATGGAAACGTCAGCGGTGTTTCGGCCATAGGATCCTTTGTATGGGGAGATGATACGCCGGCATGGGTTTTTACGGGTATGCTCTCCAACGATCCTTCATTCATTGCCAATGCCGCCGTACATCAGATCGGGCACACGCTGGGCCTTCAGCATCAAAGTCTTTATGATTCATATGGCATCATGATCACCGAACTCAGCGGCGGTGAAACCAATATTTTCTCCAGTCAGGCGCCGCTGATGGGAATCCCGTTTTATAAGAAAGCCGGCTGGACGAACGGACATCCTTCAACCGGTCCGCAATATGTTCAGAACGATACGGCAGCCATCGCGGGAGCACCTAACGCCATCGGATACCGGAAAGTCATAACGGAGGAAAAGCAGGACGACAATGCGATTTTCATTGAACGTAACAGACCGGGAAACGTTCAGCTGATCAGTATGGGCAATTTTAACTTCCGCCTGATAGACATGAGCGGGCGCATACTCACACAGGGCGAACTGCGAACCGGATTCAATGAAATCCACGTCCACAACGGTTCTACGGGCGTGTTAGTCCTTCAGTGGAGCGACGGCAACCGTTCAGGATCACAAAAGCTCATGGGCTTATAACATATTAAATTTTTTTTACTGGATGATTTTTCGCTAAATTCGAAAAACGCGATACTATATGCTATGGCGAAAATTTAATGGCGACCTTATAGAACTACCCATTGCCCGCGAAGTCGAGAATGCCATCCGGCGGGAAACAAAAAATGGTTTTCATTTAAAAGTCTGCATCGGAACCGACTCCCAGGTAAAGGGCGTGGAAACAGAATTTGCCACCGTGATTGTCTTCCTCAGGGAAGGACATGGCGGATTCATGTTTATCCATAACGAGAAGACGAAAACCAGGTTCAGCATCAAAGAAAGAATGCTGGTGGAAGTGGCTAAAAGTATTGAAATCGCTTATGAACTCTGTCCTCTGTTCACCCAGTACAATGTGGACATGGAGGTTCATGCAGACATCAATACCAATCCGCATTTCAAGAGCAACGATGCCCTCAAGGAAGCAATGGGTTATATTCTTGGAATGGGCTTTGCCTTTAAAGCCAAACCCGAAGCATTCGCCAGCAGCAGCTGCGCGAATAAAGTCGTGAACTGATCAGGAACTTTCCTTCCCCCAGGCGGCATTTAACTCCCCGATCAGGCGGAGAACATCATCCCTCCCCGTTTTCTTTTCAGCACTTGTGGTAAAATGAGCCGGCAGAAACTGCCAGTGCTCACGCATCTTCGTCAGAAATCCTTTTACATTGGCCTGCACGGTCCGTTGATTTTCCTTGTCCGTTTTGGTGAACACAAGGCTGAAGGGTACCTCCCATTTACCCAGCTGATCTGCAAAATCGAGATCCAGTTTCTGCGGGCTGTGGCGACTGTCGATAAGCATAAAAACATGCGCCAGGCTTTTTCTCTTCCTGAGATAGTCACTGATCATCGTCTCCCATTTCCTTCTTTCTTTTTGCGAAACCTTCGCGAATCCGTAACCGGGAAGATCTACCAGCCACCATTTGGAAACGACCCGGCCGGTACCGATGCTTTCCACGGCAAAATGATTGATAAGCTGGGTCTTGCCGGGCGAAGAAGATGTTTTTGCGAGACCATGAATATCCGTCAGCATATTGATAAGGGAAGACTTACCTACATTGCTGCGGCCAATAAATGCAAATTCAGGCAGATCCGAGACGGGGCAGTCCTGGAAGGTGGGGCTGCTGATCACATATTTGGCCGACCGGATTTCCATACCACAAGGTATTGATCGCCGGGTCAATTCAGACGGAGCAGAACGTATTGTTAAAAAATATATTCCTCCGTAAATCCATTTTCATTTAATTTGGTTTAACCAAAGCGCCTGCATTGATGGATTTTTTCGACAACAGACCTGATGTTGAAACTGAATTTTCCTCTCTTGTAAAAGAACATGAGATCCATTTAAAAATCTTTGCCTTCAGGGTAACCAAATGCGAACAGACAGCCAAGGATATCGTCCAGGATGTATTCCTCAAACTCTGGGAAAACCGTGACCAGCTCCACCAGATTGAAAATATCAGCGCCTGGCTGTACCGCGTAACTGAAAACCGCCTGATCGATCACCTTCGTAAGCTGGCAGCCGATAAAAGGCTGCGTGCAAAAACCTGGAACCGGATAAAGGAATCGGGTAATGAAACCGAAATGAACCTCTCGGCAAGGGAATCCGGCTTTTGGATTGCCCGGGCCGTGGACCGGCTTCCTGAACAGAGAAAGACCATTTTCCGTCTTAACCGGGACGAACACCTGAGTCATCAGCAGATTGCGGAAACCCTTCGGATTTCCCGTCATACAGTCAAGAACCAGCTCTCCAGCGCTCTCCACCAGCTCCGCCGCTTTTTGCAGGGATTTCTATTCTTTTAAAAATATTTTTCCGCCCGATAGGAATACCGGGCCCCAGCTTCGTCTATAATAGACGACGAAGCATATGGAAAAAAGAATCAACTATCTATTCAGGAAATATTTATCGAACAGCTGCACGGAGGAAGAGCTCGGCGAATTTCTGGAACTGATCCGTATATCAGACCAGGATAACTCACTTCGCGAAATGCTCAGGGAAACCTACGAGTCCATCCTGGTCGCATCCGATACATATGTCAACGATTCGGGACGGCTGGTTATTCCGGGTAATCCCGCACCCGTTCCCGAAAAGAAAAAAAGAGTTTTTCTGCGTCCCTTATCTGTCGCTGCAGCCGTACTGGTGCTAACCACACTGACAGCAGGCGTCTACTGGACCCTCCGCCCACATACCGCGGCACCGCAGCTTAACGCCGGTCTGAAAAAATCAAGTACGGAAAAAGCAGAATATAAATACCTGCTTCTTCCAGACAGCACACAGGTATGGCTGAATGTGGGGAGCACACTGGAATATCCCGGCCAGTTTGATGGCGCAACCCGAGAAGTATCCCTTTCAGGAGAAGCGTATTTCGATGTAAAGCATGCCGCAGAACACCCATTCATCATCCATACCGGACAGATCACCACCACCGTACTCGGGACCGCATTCAATATTAATGCGTATGTAGACCATCCGGATGTCAGGGTATCTGTAAGCCGTGGCAAAGTGAAGGTCAGCCGTGGTGTACAGACGATCGCATTGCTTGTGAAAGGCCAGGAAGTAAAGGTCAGCCAGCAGGACAACACGCCATTGGAAAAAGTGATCAGCAACGCATCGGTAGCAGCCTGGCAACAGGGAATTCTTTATTATGACGACGAGACGATGGAAGCCGTCATTTCAGACCTGCAACGGGTATATAATGTAAATATCAAAATCAGTCAGAATAAAACTAAAAACCTGCGCCTTTCCACCAGTTTCCGAAGGGAGATCGGTATCAGTCAGGCGCTCGAAATCCTATGCAATTTGTCGGACACACAGCTCTATGAAAAAAACGGTATCTATCTAATCCAGTAATCGAAAAAAGAAAATTGTATGCAAAAATCCTTTCTTCCCCAGGGAATTTTAAGGCTCTGTATGACCCTGGGTCTTTTCGCCATCAGTTTGTTTGTATCCGCAAAGGGTCCTACGCAGGACCTGAGCAAGACCATTATCTCGTATAAGATCAGTCACGCAAGCCTGAAACAGGCTTTTCGCAAGATCGAAGCAGCCACCCGTCTCAATTTCAGCTATCGCACCGATGATGTGCTAAGGTATACTGATATCAGCTTCAGTTCTCCCGGTATATCGGTGGAAAAACTGCTGAATGCGCTGCTGGCCAACACCGATCTCGGCTATACGCAGTTAAACAACAACATCATCATCAAGCGGTCGACGGTGGAAAGTCAGATCATCCCCGAACAGATCGTCAGCATTCCTTCACTGGAGACAGGTATTCATGGAAAAATCACCAATGAAAAAGGGGAGCCTCTCGCGGGTGCCTCCATTTCCGTTGAAGGCCAGCAGAAAGGTGCCGCCGCCGATGCGTCAGGTGAATTTTCGATCAGTGGCCTGGCTCCCGGTTCCTACACCCTCGTAATATCAGCCGTAGGTTATGCAACCGAACGCCGTACCATCGCCGTTACGTCGAACAATATCGCTTCCTTCCAGATCGTGCTGAAGTCATCATCGAATGAACTGAATGATGTGGTGGTTACCGCCCTTGGCATTTCCCGTTCCGTGAGGAGCATTGGATATTCCACCCAGGCCGTCAGCGGACCTGAACTCATGGAAGCCCATCAGAATAATTTATTGAATTCCCTCCAGGGAAGGGTTGCCGGCATGACCATCTCCAGCACTGGCGGAGGTCCGGGCCAGGGTGTCAGCGTGGTGATCCGCGGCGTCAACTCGCTGAATCCGGGCAAATCGAACGAACCTCTTTATGTCGTCGATGGCATTCCGGTGGATAATGGTTCATCCACCATGACCCTGGGAACCGAAGGTAACCGGGGCGTACAGATGGCCAACCGTGTATCAGACATCAATCCGGAAGACGTCGAAAGCGTGAATATCCTCAGAGGAGGCGCTGCTACCGCACTTTATGGATTGCGCGGTGCGAACGGAGTGATCGTTATCACCACCAAGTCGGCACATGCCGGAAAATTATCAGTGACCTACAATGCCAGCTACAGCATCGATAAGGGAGACAAATTTCCCGACGTGCAAAGCACCTATACAATGGGTTATGCCGGTGAATATGATACCACCAGCTTCTGGCCGACCTGGGGTCCGACCGTAGCAGCAGCCAAAGCGTTGGATCCGACGCATCCTGATAAACTCTTCGATCAGTATGAGAATGCCTACGTAACAGGCAACCAGTTCCGAAATACACTTTCACTTTCCGGCGGGAACGACAAGGCTTCCCTCTCAGGTTCGGTTTGTTATTTCAACCAGAATGGTGTGCTTCCCTTTACTTATTATAAATACGTCTCTTCCCGGCTGAGCGGCCGCTGGATCTTCAGCGATGTGCTCAACGCAGGCGCCGACGTGCTGTTTACGCATACAAACGGAAATTTTTACGATGCGGACCGTTTCAATGAGGAAATGTCTTACTGGGCTCCCCGTTATGATGTGCGCGATTATATTAAGCCCGATGGCACGCCCAATGAATATCCCGCTTACAACGGAAACGCATGGTACAAGGCCAAGACAAACCAGTTTGTTTCCGACGTATTTCATACGATCACCAGTGCATATGCGACCTATAAACCACTTAAATGGTTTAATGCCACCTACCGGTTTGGTATCGACCAGTTTACCGACGACAGGACGGCTACGGCTCCAGGTCCTCAGGGCCTGCCCAATGAAATCATTGATGAAGACAATGGGTACGGTTTCGTAGGAAAGTATAATATCAACAGCCGTTCGATCAACTCCAACCTCCTGCTTACGTTCAACCATACATGGGGTAAGCTCGATGCCACCCTGCGACTTGGAAACGACCTGTTGGACCAGCAGGTAACGACCACCAGTACGCGCGGAGATACGCTGGATGTATATAATCTCTTCACACTGGCCAATGCGAAAAAGATTACGGCCACCAATTCCCTGAGTCAGTACCGCATCGTAGGACTCTATGGGGAACTAGCGCTGAATTACGACAATTTCCTTTACCTCTCTGTAACCGGAAGGAACGACTGGACTTCTTCCCTGGAAAAAGACAACCGTTCCTTCTTCTACAGTTCTGTGAGTGCGGGATGGATATTCACCCAGAATATTTCCAACCTGCCTTCATGGTTCACTTATGGAAAATTCAGAACCTCCCTGGCGGGAATCGGAAAGGATGCTGCTCCTTACAGCACCAGCACCGTATATATCCCAATGGCCCAGGATCCGGTGAATCCTGTAGGACCCATCAACGGGGTTATCCAGTGGACACTGGATAACCGCGGAGGAATCGCCACGCTGAAACCTGAATTTACCACCACCTTTGAACTCGGAGCAGATCTTGCTTTCCTCAATAACCGGATCGGGATAAATTTCACCTGGTATAAGTCTAAAAGCCAGGACCAGATCATTCCTGTCAGTACAAGTCCCTCATCCGGATTCACCAGCCTTACCCTTAACGCGGGTGAAATCCAGAACAGCGGGATAGAAGTCACGATCAACGCCAAACCCGTGGTGACACGTGACCTTACATGGAATGTCGGGCTGAATTTTTCTCACAATACCAATGAAGTCGTCAACCTGTATGAAGGTCTTTCCGAGATTGTCGTAGGCTCCCAGTTTGGTTATTCCAGGTCTTCCGTAACCATGAAATATATCCCCGGAGAATCGGTTGGGGATATTTTTGGTACGCCCATCAGCCGTTATTATGACAAACCGGATAGCGATCCGCTGCACGTGAATAAAAGCCTGCCGCGACTGATAGGTGCCAACGGGTTCCCCGTCCTCGAGCCGTCCACCAACCAGAAGATACTCGGGAATGCCTATCCGAAATGGCTGTTCGGTCTTGCTAACACCATTACATATAAAAGTTTCAGCCTGTACTTCCTTTTTGATGCGCATTTCGACGTGCAGAAATTCGACCAGCTGAATAATTTCATGGCAGCCTTTGGAATCGGAAAATATACGGAAAACAGGAGCGACATGATGACCTTCGAGGGCGTTCATGCTGACGGATCTCCCAATACGACTACCGTTTATCTCGGACAGGGTACAGGTCCCGACGGGAAAGATTATGGCAATGGTTACTACCGGAACGTATACCGCGGCGTAAGTGAAAATTTCGTCGAAGACGCTTCCTTTATCAAACTGCGCACGATAAGCCTGACCTATAACCTGAATCCCAAATGGCTCGCCAAATCCTTTGTGAAAGCCGCCAGTGTTGGTTTTACCGGTATCAATCTCTGGATGCACACCAACTACCTGGGATTCGATCCGGAATCGAGTTCAGCGCCGGCCAACAGCAATCTGAGCGGCCTCGCGGGATTTACATATCCGCAGTTGAAAAGCTATATGTTTAATCTGAACGTAACCTTTTAAATTCTGACCAATGAAAAAACAAATGAAAAAAATATCCGCCTTTCTGCTCGCAGGAACATTGCTCGGAAGCTGCTCGAAATACCTGGACATCAACCAGAATCCAAATGCGGCCTCGCAGGCACCCATCGCGGGTCTGCTCGCACACGGTACCAATGCTTCGGCCACGTCCACATTCGATATCAGTAATATTACTTCTTACTACGTACAATATCTCGCCGCACCCAGCCAGGGCAGCGATCTGGATACTTACAACCCTATCGATCCTTCATCCACCTGGACCTATATCTATGATGTGATGACCGACATGAGTGCCATGCGCAGTCAGGCCATAAGCAAAAATCTCGGCGCCTACGAAGGCGTTGCGGATATCCTGATGGCATATAACCTGCACCTGTCTTTGAATATCTGGGGAGATCTTCCTTATTCGGAAGCTTTTCAGGGCGCAACGGATTTCACGCCCAAACTTGACGACCAGAAATCGCTGTACGATACCTGTCTTTCCCTGCTTGACCGGGGCATTTCGCTGCTCGGCGACGCCGCCAATGACGGCCAGCTGGATGCTAATTCTGATTTCATTCATGGCGGAGACAATGCCGCCTGGGTAAAAACAGCCTGGCTTATCAAAGCGCGCCTACTTAATGAAATCACCAAACAGCCGGATTATGATCCTGCGGCAGTAGTGGACGCCCTTTCACATTCTTATACTTCCACTGGCGATGATGCGCAGGTAACGCTTTTCGACGGGCCCGGACCCTGGACCCAGGTAGCGATCAACAACGCCAACCTGAATCTTGACGGATGGCTTTCGAGCAATTTTGTAAACGGAACCAATGGAATAACCTATGGTTATTTCGATCCACGCCTGCCTGTGATTACCGATCCTACACAGTTTGGTGACTATCGGGGTACCAAAAACGGTGCGGGTCGCGTAGGCACGGGAACGGATAATGAGGAAACCTATCTTACCGAAGACAAATGGTATTCGACATCAGGTGCCCCTCTTCAGATCGCTACCTATGCCGAAGCCAAATTCATGGAATCCGAAGCCCAGTTCCGCGCCGGAAATAAGCAGGAAGCGTATGACGCGTACATGGCGGGCATACTGGCCCATATGCAAAAACTTCAGGTGCCCGATACAGCGATAACGCGCTATACCACGCTGCCCGCAGTAGCAGTGGGAAAAGACAACCTTACGCTTACCCTGATAATGAAGGAAAAATATATTGCCTGCTTCCTCCTGCCTGTGACCTGGGACGATATGCGGCGCTTCGATTACGCCTATAAAGATTTTACCATGCCGACGGGCGCAAACCTGCAGACTTTTATACGCAGGGTGGATTATCCTTCCGTGGAAATTTCAACCAACGGAACAAATGTCCCCAACGTGGCACTTACCGATCACCTTTGGTGGGATAAATAAAAAGAACCGAAGAACATATTCTCCGGGGAAAACCGCAGCCATGTGCTGCGGTTTTTTTATGCGCTGACAGGACTCCGGGCTTTCCGTTTCTCCGGCCCGGACTGCATTGTACAGGCCGGGCTTCCTTACCTTTGCAGTCCATGACAGAGTTCCGGCACGATACCATTGTACCCTTTAGAAATTCAACTTCGGCTAAGAAAGAACAGGTTGCGGACATGTTCGATAAGATCGCTTTCCGTTACGATTTCCTCAACCGTTTTCTCAGCGCGGGGATCGATCAGGGCTGGAGAAAAAAAACGATTCAGGCACTTGCTGATATTCACCCTTTGCGCATTCTGGATGTGGCTACCGGCACTGCTGATATGCCGGTGATGATGATGAAGCGGCTCAGGCCTGAAAAAATTACGGGAATCGACATCTCGGAAGGCATGCTTGCCCTGGGACGAAAAAAAATAAAACGCCTGGAACTGGGCAGGCAGATAGAACTCAGAAAAGGAGATGCAGAAACCATGGAATTTCCCGACCATAGTTTCGATGCCGTTACCGTGGCCTTTGGGGTAAGAAATTTTCAGCACCTCGAAAAAGGACTCCGCGAGATGAACCGGGTGCTGAGGCCGGGAGGCCGGATAGCAATTCTTGAATGCACGAAGCCGGATAACTCCCTGCTGCTTCCCCTGTACAAATTTTATCTAAGGTCCATTGCGCCTGGTATTGGTAAAATTGTCTCCGGCAGCGGAGACGCCTATCAGTACCTGAATGCCTCTGTTCTTGCCTTTCCCCAGGGAAGCGTATTTCTGGACATTCTGGAAAAAAATGGTTTCCGGGAGGCACGAATGAGACGGCTCAGTCTGGGTATCAGTACCCTGTATACTGCAACGAAATGAAACAGGATGTTATTAAATGGAAATCCGGCAATTATTCAGGATTTTGGCCGTTATTTGGAACCAGGACCGGGTTTCACAAACCCGGATAAACTGAACCCGGGCATTCCAATCCAGCACCAAAAGAAGTAAGTTATTGATTGATAGTTACTTATGAGTTTATTGGTTTTTCAGCAACGCAGGTCTCCGGTCCTCCGGTCTGGCTTTATTTTAGTGCTGCTCTTTATGTCCTTTTCGGCCATTGCCCAAACGCGGGATAATATTAACCTGCCCGATCACGATCAGAAGTTCTACCATCTCGGAATTGCCCTCATTTACAACAACTCACATTTTCAGGTAACCCCCCATCCTAACCTTATCCTGCATGATTCCGTGTTGTCGGTGACGCCTGAGAACACCGGGGGATTCGGCCTGGCGGGAATGCATACATTTAATGTGAGCCCCCACGTGGAATTCCGGATAGTTTTTCCGGAGCTGATGTTTTCTTATAAAAACCTGACATACACCCTGAATAATCCAGCGCCAGGTCAAAAAGCCACAGCAACCAAACAGGTGGAATCGATCCTGCTGGGATTTCCCGTTCAGGTAAAATTCCTGTCCGACAGGATGCATAACTTCCGGTTCTATGTACTCGCAGGTGTAAATTACCAGTATGACCTGGCTTCAAATGCAACGGCCCGTAAAGCGGAAGACCTTGTCAAATTGAATCCTTACGACTGGAGCATTGAAGCCGGCGTGGGATTCCAGTTCTTCTTCCCCGTATTTATTCTTTCTCCCGAGCTGAAGTTCAGCAACGGAATCATGAATGTCCATCATTATGATCCCAACCTCATCTATTCCAATACGATCGACAAACTCAGGTCAAGAATGGTCGTTTTCTCGCTGATTTTCGAAGGATAGGGCGGCATGTGACAACTGCCTGTCTCCGGCATTCCGGGGAGTTCAGGTCTCCACAAACTTTACCCTAATTTCGATCACTCAATACAGAACATGTCTTACTGCCAGGCGATTGAAACGATGACGGGTGACAGAAAAACCCTCCATAAAGATTACCACGACCATCACTACGGCTTCCCGATAACTGACGACAATGAATTATTTGAGCGGCTCGTGCTCGAAATAAACCAGGCAGGCCTGAGCTGGGAAACGATCCTGAAAAAACAGGAGGGCTTCCGGAAAGCTTACCGGGATTTTGAGATTAAAAAAGTTGCAGCCTTTAAAGAGAAAGACCGTGAGCGTCTGATGAACGATCCGGCTATTATCCGAAATCGTTTGAAAATAAATGCAGCAATTGAAAATGCACAGACCTTGTTGAAAATCCAGAAAGAACACGGATCATTTCTCCGGTGGATTCAATCGCATCATCCCCTGCCAAAAGAAGAATGGGTTAAACTGTTTAAGAAAACATTCCGGTTTACCGGTGGTGAAATCGTCAATGAATTTCTGGTTAGTACCGGTTTTCTGCCGGGTGCCCATACACCCGGCTGCCCGGTTTATAAGAAAGTCATGAAGACGAAGCCCGCCTGGAGTATGCCGGTACTTCCATAAACGGTAGATTCAGAAATCCTGCCTTACTTAAATTACAAGATGAAAATTTTTTATTTCGGATTGTGCTTCCTCGTGGCGAGCCTTTCTTCCTGCGGTCAGAAAATGGATTTTGAATCTTATAATCCCAAATCGACGCTGGTAGTTCCTGAACATTTTATCCGTAAAGCAAAATTTCCATTTGTGGATATTCACAATCACCAATGGGGAATGCCATCGCAAAACATCAGCGCATTGCTGGCAGATATGGACTCACTCAACATGCGGGTCATGATTAACCTGAGTGGCCGGGGAGGTGATATCTTTTATAACGATTATGCAGGAACTACCATGGGTGAGGGAGGAACCCGTAATCTCGAAGGCGCTTTACAGAACGTGCAGAAGAACGGAAAGGGCAGGGTCCTTATTTTCACCAATATTGATTTCAGCGGTATCGACAACCCCGACTGGTCGGCGCATGCGGTAAAAATGCTGGAAGCAGATGTGCGCAAAGGCGCGGCCGGACTTAAAGTGTATAAGGACCTGGGACTTGAGGTAAAAGACAAAAACGGCAAACTGCTGCGCGTGGACGATCCGCGTCTGGACCCTGTCTGGGAAAAATGCGGAGAGTTGAAAATCCCCGTGCTTATTCATACCGGTGAACCCTCTCCATTTTTTGATAAAGAAGATAACTCCAATGAGCGCTGGCTTGAACTTAAAACACATCCGGACCGCGCACGGCCTTCTCCGGCTTATCCGGCCTGGAAAGATGTCATGGACGGACAGCATCATGCGTTTGCAAAACACCGCAACACGATATTCATAGCAGCGCATTTCGGATGGCTGGCGAATAACCTGAAGGCGCTGGGCGAAATGCTGGATACGCTGCCCAATGTATACGTGGAATTTGCCGCGATCATGGAAGAAATCGGACGCCAGCCAAGGACAGCGAAAGCTTTTTTCATTAAGTACCAGGACAGGATCCTGTTTGGTAAAGACACCTGGTCGGTCCCGGAATATGGATTTTATTTCCGCATGCTGGAAACCGAGGACGAATATTTTCCTCCGCTGAGAAAATATCATGCATTCTGGAATATGTATGGGCTGGGCCTGCCGGATGAGGTACTCAGGAAAATTTACTACAGAAACGCGTTGAAGATCTTCCCGCAGATAGACCGTTCGATGTTCCCTTCCGATTAGAAGCAGGGACTAAGGTTGCTGGATAATACCGTTTTTAACGGCATACATGACCAGGCCGGCCATAGATTTGGCGCCGGTCTTGGTTTTAAGCTTATCACGAATGGCTTCCACGGTGCGCGGGCTGATGTCGACCAGGTCCGCGATTTCCTTGGTGGTCTTTTCTTCACACATCATTTTAAGGATCGTCGTCTCTTTTTCCGTGAGATTGGCTTCCTGGGGCAGGAGCGGTTCCGCACGTCGCGTACGCAGGCCCGTAAGTAAAGCTTTATTAGTCAGCTCATTAAAATAGAATTCCTGCTCGTAACAGGTCTTGATGGCGTTATAAATATTTTCTGAATCGGTATTCTTGGTCAGATAGGAATTGGCCCCGATCTCCATGAGTTTTGATATCATGGAATGATCGTTATGCATCGAAAGTATAATGACTTTTACCTGAGGATATACTTTCCGAATTTCAGGAAGGGTGGCGATACCATCCATGATGGGCATCTGGATGTCAAGTAAAATCACGTCCGGTTCCAGATGACGTAAGAGGTTGAGGAGTTGCATGCCGTTATCGGCTTCTGCAATTAACTCCACGTCCTTTTTTATGGAAAGCGCGGCCTTTACACCCTGCCTGAACAGGGCGTGGTCATCAGCAATGATCACCTTTATGACGTGGTTGGGTTCTGGTCTTTTCATACGGTATATTTAGGCCGGTCCGGTTTTGGAACTGACACTCAAAATGCTAAATATTGGCGATAGTTACTATAGTGAAACTACGAAATTAACGGAATTCGGATAATACGGGAGGCTAAAATCTTCTTCGTTAAAACACGCAGCCTGATAGGAAAACTCCCCTCTCCTTTCAGCAATCCTACGAGCCGGCCCGTAAAACCCGTAAGGGCAAAAACGAGAAAAGCTGCTATAGGATGCCTTTAGCACAACTTTTACATTTGATATAAGTTGATTGACAGGAGTAAGCAACCTGAGAAGTCCAATGTCCCGAGAATTACCGTCCATTAAAGATTTTCCAATATCCACCGAAACACCTGCGAAGTCCAATGTCAATCAACTTCTTTTCTTTTAACGCCCGTTTTTTCCGATATACCAAGGTTCCGCCAAAACCCGGTTTACCCGAAGACGGCCTATGAGAAACCACAAAAACCAAGATCCATCCTTTTGAAGACCCGTTGTTAAGTTCATCCATCTGACTCAACCTGCTTTTCCGTGTGATTTTGATCATCAGAAAAGCAGGTTTTTTATTTCTTCTCTTTGCAAAATTCCGGCACTTTTCCTCTCCAAAGCGTGAAAATTATTGCATTATCTTCATTGATCATTTGATCTGCATTTATGAAGTTTCGTTTGCCGCCTTTTTTACACCTGTCTGCCCTCTTACTGTCTTCACTTTCCATTTTTGCTCAAAATGCCAGCTCGCTGCCAAAAAGTTATCCCGAGGCCGAAGGAGTTTCTTCGCAGGGAATCCTCCGTTTTATCGAAGCGGCGGAGAAAAGTAAAAATGAACTGCATAGTTTTATTTTTATGCGGCATGGGAAAGTTATTGCCGAAGGCTGGTGGAATCCATACAAACCTTCCCTGCGCCAGTCGCTTTATTCAACCAGCAAGACCTTCACTTCCACAGCCATCGGCCTGGCCGTAGCGGAAAATAAAATCAGGCTGACAGACAAGGTCATTTCCTTTTTTCCCTCGCAACTGCCGGACACAGTGAGTGCAAACCTGTCCGGACTTACGGTAAAAGATTTGCTCACCATGGCCGACGGTATGGATCCTGATCCGACCATGCGTATTGGTTCGACTGCCCGCGACTGGGTAAAAGGTTTTCTTGCCACACCTGTCGTGTACAAACCGGGAACGGTATTTCTATACAATTCGATGGGAAGCTTTATGCTTTCCGCCATCGTGCAGAAAGCGACCGGCCAGCAGATGATTACTTATCTTAAATCCAGATTGTTTGAACCACTGGGCATTACAGGAGAGGACTGGGAAGAAAATCTGATGAGCATCAACACCGGCGGATGGGGTCTTCGACTGAAAACAGAAGACATGGCCAAGGTGGGTCAGCTGTATCTTCAAAAAGGAAACTGGAACGGAAAACAGATTCTCCCTGCGTCCTGGATTGCGGAAGCGACATCTGCTCAAATCATACAGCACCCTTCTCTTCCACAGATAAAAAAAGATTCCAGCGATTGGGAACAGGGATATGGTTATCAGATCTGGAGAAGCAGACATCATTCATACCGCGCGGACGGCGCCTTTGGCCAGTATATTCTCGTTTTTCCTGATCTGGATGCCGTCATTGCCATTCAGTCTGAAACGCCCGATATGCAGGATGAACTCAACCTCGTATGGGAAACCCTGCTGCCTGCCATGAAGACGGGTAAACTTCCATCCAATGAACTCGCGCTTGTAAAGCTGAATCAAAAACTCAGCAGCCTTACCCTTCCCACGAACGCGGGCTCCGCAAGCTCGTATGGGGCGAACGGCAATATAGACCGCAGTTTTATCCTGGACCCGAATGAAAATCACTTCGAGTCACTGAACGTTCAGATTCAGGACAGTGTTTGTCATTTTGTGATCAGGATGGCCAACGATGTATTCAACCTGAAATTTGGCGCGGGACGCTGGCTAAACGGCCAGACAAACAAGCCCGTTCAGTCGCTTTTTTCATATGCGAAGGAAAACTATGCGCTTCTCCTGCCTTATAAAGTTGCCGGTAATTTTTACTGGAAAGACGAGCAGACCCTTGTCATGCAGTTGCGTTACATCGAAACGCCGCATATGGAAACTTTTACGCTTCATATGGAAGGAAAAAAGCTGATCATGGAATCAGAAGCCAGCCTTCATTTCGGAAAGAAAAAACAGGAAATCACCGGCGTATTGAAATAAGGTCAGGGATAAACATAGACTGCATATCCCCAGGGTTCAATTTTCCAGGATTTCGCCGAAACAGCTTCCCGTTTTCCCATGAATACATTATTCGGGTTTCCGTATAGCGATTTATCAGCTATTTGAATTTGTTGCTCCCTGTCAGAAAAATTCAGAATGACAAGCACCCTGTTGTTTCCCTCCTGTCGTGTATAGGCATACACCGCCGCACTGTCGCCTGCGATCAGTTTATTGAAAGATGCATTTGCCGAGAGTGCCTTGTTTTTTGCCCGCAGATTAAGCAGCGTTTTGTAGAAACGGGCCCTTCCGAATTTTCCGAATCCCATCGGATCCTTTTCGAAAAACTGGATGGCTCTCAGCACGGGTTCTTCCTGCCCGCTGTAGATGAGCGGAACCCCGTCTCCCATGGTTTGCGTAAATACGGCAAAGGGAGCATGAATTTTTCCCGGAAAACTACCGTAGTCCGCCTTATTCCAGCTGTTCTCATCATGATTGCTCGTGAAATACATCTGGATCGTCGTAGATGGAAATTTCTGCTGATTTTGCAGGTAAATACTGTCGATTCCGAAGGCGGGTCTCTCTCCTTTGGCGATTTTTTCCATCATGTGAAACATCGGCCACGGGTAAACCGCATCGAAGCCATTTTCCGGAAGATAGGCTTTGTCGCCCTCGGCCAGCATGAACAGGTTCCTGTCTTTCTTCAATTCAGAAATGCATCTTTTCCAGAACGCTCCCGGAACATTCCACGCAACATCGCAACGGAATCCGTCGATCCCTGACTGATCGACCCACCATTTCATGGCAGCGATCATACTGTCCTGCATAACCGGATTCTCATAATCCAGCTGCCGGGTATCGGACCAGTCCTGGGCTATCGCTGCGTTTCCGCTGCTGTCTTTAACAAAAAAATCCGGGTGTTCAGTCAGCCAGCGGTTATCAGCGCCCGTATGATTAGGCACCCAGTCGATGATCACTTTCATGCCTTTGCCGTGGATCTGGCGGACAAGCACTTTCCAGTCTTCCATCGTGCCGAATTCCGGATTTACCGCTGTGTAATCTGCTACTGCATAGTAACTCCCCAGGGTTCCTTTTCGGTCTTTTTTACTTATTGGATTCAACGGCATAAACCAAAGCGTCTGAACGCCCATATTTCTCAGCCGGTCGAGATGGGGGGCAAATGCTTTCAGGGTGCCTTCGCGGGTATACTGCCTTACATTTACCTCATATATATTTCCCTGCATGATCCAGGCAGGATGTCCGCCTACAGAAACGGGCCCCGGCTTTCCCGACTGTGAAAAAACACAGGAAATAAGAGGAAGAAGAAGCAAAAAGCAGATTGCTTTTTTCATGAATGGAATTTTTTGCATCTCTGTATTTATTGCTTTTGTATAAAAAGATGAAGTCCTTTTTTATTGCTTACCAGAATGTCCGTCCGGCCATCCAGGTTCACATCAACGACCAGTACCTGAAGCCCTACGCCGGAATCATCGTCTATCCGGTGTGCAGTCCAAACAGGCTTTTTCCCGGGAATGAATTCAAACCAATATAATACGGAGGCGTCATGCGCGCCCGGATCCTTACCATTGTGTGCATAGTATCTCTTGCCGGTCACAAGATCGGGATGGCCATCCCCGTTAATATCTTCGAAGGCAAGCGCGTGACTTTGCGAAAAAATCCGGCTGATTTCGTGATGCGTGAAATTACCTGCTGTATTGTTTTGTTCATGCCACCAGATTCCATAGTCATGCGCTGAAGAACTGATCAGGTCCTTATCACCATCCTGATCCAGGTCCGCACAGTAGATCTGCGCACAATCCCCACCGAAATCACCCGCATGAAATACCCATTCTGTTCTTTCAGGATCTGCCGGATGTTCCCACCAGCCTTTTGTGACGATCAGGTCATGCCGGCCGTCATCATTCATGTCGCCCCAGCCGAGTCCGTGCGTGTAACGGTTGGTGGCCAGATCGGGGGAACTGCTGATGACGTATTCTTTCCAGGCTGTGTCACCTGGTTGCGCAGGCGATTTAAACCAGACAACTTTTTTGGCAACCGGATCATTACAGAGAATATCCTTCCTCCCGTCGCCATCCACATCTTCAAATGCGGGTGATTCATTCCCCACATGCAACGCTATCAGCCTTTCCTTCCAGCGTACCGGTCTGTTGCCTGGATTTTCATACCAGACCATTTCTTCACCCGGAAGGCTGATACGGATCAGGTCGGGCCAGCCGTCCTGGTTGACGTCGAGAGAAAAATCGAGGAATGAATTACTGAATGTGGTGTCGGGAAAATATATCCGGGGCGCGGTGATCTCATGCCTTTTCCAATCGGGCGCTTCAAACCAGAAACTGCCCGCCATGATATCCGGCTTTCCATCCCGGTTTACGTCAGCCACGGCGACGCCCTCAGAAATAAAATCGCTTGTAAGGGTAATTTTTTGAAAGCGGACGGAATCCCTTTCCTTTTTCTGCTGGGAGAACAGGCTGCCTGTCGGAATAAAAAATATCCATATGGCCAGAACGATTTTTTTCACCTGTGCAGGCATGTCCGGTGAATGTACAAACGGATTCCAATTCACAGAGCAGAATACTATGGATAAATATCTGCTGTAACCCATAAGGGGAACATATTGCTCAGGGCAGGAGCAGGTCTACCCTTTTTTTCAATTCAAGGTATCCCTGTTGCCTCTCTTTAAAATTCAAATTGAATGTCATCAGGAAGGCAGCATATCTTTTCTGATTGTCAATCCAGGGAAAGCTTCCAAAAAGACCGGGGCTGGTGACCCAGACAGCCGGCTGTCCGGCTTCACCGGTTTTTGGCACCCATTCACCGAGCGCATAACCGAGTTCTCCGCCGTCATCCGGTGAATAGATGATCCTGATATCCGGCGTGATGCGGTTAGCCTGCATCTCCTCCAGGCTTCTTTCGGAAAGGATCTGACGTCCGTTGAAATTTCCTTTTTGCAGGATCATCGCCAGGAAATTGATATAGTCGGCCGTATTGCTTCGGGCACCTCCTGCGGGGAGCGCTACCGGGCCATTCCCAAAGTCAGTATTCTTCATGTCGAGAGGCCGGGCAATCCTTGCAGCAAACAGATTTTCAAAACTGCTGTCCGTAATCTTTTCCAGGACGGCACCGGCGATCTGGAAGCCCGCATTGCTGTAGTGAAAAACCTTTCCCGGTTCACCTTCCATAGGCATGACCGCAATTTCTTCGATGGCCTGATCCATGCTGCGTACATCTTTCCAATGATTCAGGCTCTGTTTTACGGAGGGTGCTTTTATACCCGTGGTATGAGAAAGGCATTCGGCCAGCGTGATGTTCCCCTTGCCGTGCAGACTGAGTATGGGAAGGTAGAGCCCGACGGTATCCGACAGATGTATCCTTCCTTCATCCACAAATGACATTACCAGTGCCGCGCTGAGCCATTTGCTGCAGCTGGCGATGAGCAGCCTGGACTGTTCCGTGAAGGGTGCAAAGTCCGGTTCCAGACCCTGTTTTTTGGCAACGTATTTCACAAGCGCTTTTTGTCTCCCGTTCATGTCAGTGACAGACCGGGAATAGATCGTTTTACCGTCCTGGTAAATGACAAGGATGGCGCGCCCGCCAAGTGTATGCACATTTTCCTGCATCCACTGATCGAGCGAAGAAAAATCCTTCTGCGCCAGCAGGGCTTCCCCTCCGGCCATCAGCATCAGGGTCCAAAAAAGCAAAAAACGCCTAAGATTCCGCCGACTGTCTGCCATATAAAAAGTTCAGATCCGGTAGACCGGATAAATGAGTCAAAGTTTAATTAATTTCAAGCCCGCTTCTTCAAAGACCATTCCACATTCCAAATTTCTTTTATGCCCCGATCATATCAAGTCGCCGTCCCATTTCAGAAAATTCTTTTTTCAATTTTTTTTATGACAGTTTTATCAGCGGCTCCGGCCCAGAAAATCCTGCAGGTAGCTGTGGTGGGTCTGGCACATGACCACGTGCACGGCATCCTGAACCAGTACAAAAAAGGAGAAGTATTGATCACCGGCATCGCCGAAAAAGACCGCGGGCTGGTGGACAGATACCGGAAAGATTATCAGCTGCCCGATTCTCTTTTCTATGACAGACTGGAAACCCTGCTCGACCATAAGCGGCCGGATGTTGTGCTTGCCTATAATCCGATAAACGAACATATTACGGTAGTGGAAGTCTGCGCACCGAAAGGCATTCCGGTGATGGTGGAAAAGCCGCTGGCCACAACAGTGAGGGATGCAGAAAGAATGGCGGAACTGTCCAAAAAATTTGGCGTGGCGGTGCTGACCAATTACGAAACCACCTGGTATGGAAGCAACCAGCAAATTCATGAGATGACCGGCGCAGGCAGGATCGGCGAGATCAGAAAAATGACAGTGCACGACGGCCATGGCGGACCGAAAGAAATCGGATGCAGTCCCGACTTCCTGGGATGGCTCACCGATCCCGTAAAAAACGGAGGCGGCGCACTCATGGACTTCGGATGCTATGGCGCCAATCTGATGGTCTGGCTGATGAAAGGCAAATCACCGCTTTCAGTTTCGGCCATTACCCACCAGTTTAAACCACTTATCTATCCAAATGTGGACGACGATGCCACCATCCTTCTTGAATACCCCGATGCAACCGGCATCATTGAAGCCTCCTGGGACTGGCCCTTCGGCATAAAGGACCTCGAAGTATTCGGTACGGGCGGATACCTGCACGCACTAAACAATAATACGCTTCAGCAGCGTCAAAAAGACCAGTATGAAAATGTTCCCGTAAATGCTCCGGCCTATTCCGATAATGTTGCCTATTTAAAAGATTATCTGGCTGGCAAAATCAGGCCGGGTGAAGACCTGTCCTCGCTGGAAAACAACCTTATTGTCGTCCGTATTCTGGACGCTGCCCGCCGATCGGCCCGGGAAGGGCATAAGATCGGGCTTGCGCACCCCTGAACCTTTCTTCTTAAAACGGGGGTGGTAGAACCGCTTAACGGTTACATAGTGGGCTTTTCCTGCTTTTCCAATATATTGTGATGAGCAAATTATAATTCATGAATGTCTCCTGGCTCTATGGCCTGCCCGCTTTTCTTTTCTTTTTACTGGTGATTTTATTTTTTGGCGCGTTTTCAGTAATTGGCTTCCTGCTGGTCCGCAAAAAAGTGGAACGGTGGCTTGGCAAACCGCCGGCGCAGAATGAGGTTATCAGTTATTATATCGCGGCAACCGGGGTAGTCTACGGAATCACCCTGGGCCTTATTGCAGTGGGCGTGTGGGAGAATTTTATCCATATTCAAATCAAGGTCGAAGAAGAGGCCGCCACGCTGAGTGCCGTCTACCGGAATGTAAACTCTTATCCCGAGCCGATACGAACCGAACTGACGGGAAAACTCAAAAAATACACTCGCTACGTGATTGACGTGGCCTGGCCCCTGCAGGAACAGGGAATTGTACCGGAAGAAGGCGTAGGACTGATAGACGACTTTCAGAAATCGCTCTTTGCCTACGAACCTGAAACAGACGGCCAGGAAATTCTTCATCAATCGGCGATGAGGAGTTACAATGAATATATCAATCTGCGCCGGCTCCGGGTTCAGAATGTGGGTAAAAGTGTCGCCGAAATGATCTGGTGGGTGGTATTTTTCGGCGGACTAATCAATCTGATCCTATCCTGGCTCTTCGTAGTTAAAAATGTGTCTCTGCATATCCTGATGAATGCGCTTCTCGGGGCCCTGATCGGCGCACTCATTTTTCTGATCATTGTGCTGGATTATCCTTTCAGGGGATGGTTTAAGGTGAGTTCAGAACCGTTCAAGGTTACATACGATCAGCTTATGAAGTAATACACGGGATGCTCCGGATAAGGCAACCGGTTTTATCAGGTCAGCCTGTCAATAAAATCGCGCGTGACCAGGTTTCGCCCAAAAAAATCCGTTGTATCGTATTGCCGAAGCTGCTCTCCGATTTGTTTCATTGTGGTCAATACGTGATAGAGGAGCTGTGGCCCGACGCTGACCCTGGCTACACCATCATTCTCCAGTCTTTTCAGGTCTGCCACCGGTTTTAGCAGATTTACATTTACCGGCATATCTACCGCCTGAACAAAACGCCTGATTTCCTCATAATCACTGATCAATATGGGATAGATGCAGTCTGCCCCCGCCGATTTATACGCTTTTCCCCTTTCAATACTCTTTCCCAGCGGATCAGGATCGGTTTTTAATGCAAAAAAATCTGTCCTTGCATTGATGACCAGTGGCACGCCTTCCTGTATGCCTATTTCCCTGATGGCTTCAATCTTATGACACTGGGCATTCAGGGGATAATATCCTGACCGGTCGTGCAGTGAATCTTCGATATTCAGCCCGACGGCACCAGCGGCGATCAACCTGCGGATATTGTCCTTTAGGTCTGTCAGATTTTCAGCAAACCCTTTTTCCATATCCACGGTAAGGGGTATGTCAACCGCACTCGTAATGGCGCTTACCAGTAGCATCAGTTTATCAAACGGTATCTGCTCTCCGTCGCGATAACCATTGGTGATAGCCGTAGCCACGCTCGCCGTGGCAACAGACGGATAGCCCAGTTCCTTCATTAACCGGGCACCGCCTACATCCCAGATATTTGGGAGCATCAGCAATTTACCGGCAACATGCTGCCTGCGGAACTCGTCCGCCTTTGCGCTTTGTGTATTCATCCTTATTTACATTTAATAGGTGTTTGAAGTTAGCTTAACATGGAAAATTGGCAAAACCACGGCTTGCAAGGGTAAACTTCGTATCATTGTTGTCTGTCTACCATGAAATGAACTGTGAATGAAAAAGCAAAAAATCTATTTAGCCGTTTTATTGATTCTTGCCGGTTGTTATTCGCCTACAGCCAACCTGTACAATTCCGAAAAGACCGAAGGTGTTGACTACAAGAAATATAAGACCTATGCCTGGCTTCCGACAAAGGATACCGCCTATACACAGCTGGTAGAAAGACAAAGGGTGGCGGCAGCGCTCGCCTATGCTGTCAGAGAACAGCTCACGGAAAGGGGAATGACCATGGACACTCTGAATCCCGACTGCCTGTTCACCTATACCCTGGTCCTGAAAAAAACCTATGATGTAGGACAACAGCCCAACCCGGTCTATGCACCACAATCCAACGCAGGTCTGATTCCGGGTCAGTATAACAGTTTCTATTACTACACGCCTGGTGCACCATCGTATGACCTAAATTACAATCCCGATCTTTATCAGGGAGGGCTTAAGGTGACTACATTCCGTGACGGATCCCTGGTAATCGACATGATCGACCGTGCGTCCAAAAAAATTGTCTGGCGTACGAGTGCACAGGGCAAAGTGGAAGAAAAGGACCGCCAGGGTGTCAGACCTACGATTAACGAGATCGTCCCAAAAATGTTCAAGAAATTTCCGGTAAAACAGAACTGAACCTTTCCGGTTGTTAAGGCAGGTTACTCACACGCAACCACCGATCTGTATTCGCGTACCATCTTTCAGGAGCCCGCGCAATGAAACTAATCCCCAGGCTCCGGGCAACTTGAAATATTTCAGCATTAAAAAGGATATCCTGGCCACCCTGGCCTATTTTGATCTATTCAGGTATCCGCTTAAAAAAAAGGAGATCTTTTCCTATCTCGGTCACTGCGACGACTTTTCTGAGTTTGAGCAGGCCCTTGATCATTTACAGCAGGAAGGCCTTGTTTACCGGATGGCCGATTTTTACTGCCTGGAGAAAAACCTGGAACTTGTCCGGGACCGGAGGAAGAGTAATGAAAAGGCACGCGGCCTTCTGAAAAAAGCGGAGACAGCAGCCCGCATCATAGCCGCTTTTCCCTATGTAAAGGCTGTCGCGATCTCGGGTTCGCTCTCGAAAAACTGCGCAGACGAAAATTCAGATATAGATTTTTTTATTGTGACCAGCGCCAACAGGCTCTGGATCGCCAGAACCCTGCTGCACCTCTTCAAGAAAATCTGCTTTCTCTTTAGCCTGCAGGATTATTTCTGTATGAATTATTTTATTGACGAAGCGGAGCCGGAGATTCTGGAGAAAAATATTTATACCGCCATCGAAACGGCCACACTCATGCCTTTGTGCGGGAAAAAAACATTCAGGCATTTCCTGGATTCAAATGCCTGGGCAAAAAATTTCCTGCCCAACCATGGATTCCCGCCAATACCCGCAAAGGAAATTAATGGAAACTGGATACGCTACGGAATAGAAAAACTGCTCAGCCAGCCTTTCGGCGACCGCCTGGATAACCGGCTGATGCGGTTAACGTCGAAACGCTGGGATGCCAAAACCGCCGCCCATCAGAAAAACAGCAAGGGGCTTTTAATGGGCCTTCATACGGGCCGGCATTTCGCCAAACCGGACCCCAGTGTATTTCAGAAAAAAATCATGCAGCGTTACGAGCAACGTCTGCAGGAAGTGTTTCGCCAGTATGCGTAGTGAATTCCGGTCAGGATTTTTTGCGGAATGCAATGATATAGTAGTCGCCGATCCTGTTGAAAGGCCAGCGGTATTTCAGCCTTCTCTCCCATTTTCTCAGCCATGAAAATAATCTGGGGTGACTTTCGGCGAATCCGTCGATATAGGATGGTGGTACGATGGTGCAAAGTCCCTCCAGGCTGATCATGTCAAACTGCGGTTCTAGGAGTCGCCTGACAAGGCCTGGATTGTAATACCAGCAGGTAAAGATTACACCCTGAATGTTCGCCCTTCTTCCGCCGGAGCTGAAAAATCTGCGAAAAGCCGTTTTGAACTTTCCCCTGAACAACATCAGGGTTTCCCAGAGACAAAAACCAGGAAGTACCACCAGCAGCACAAGCCCTTCGGGTTTCAGCAATTTGTCAAAGCTGCCCAACACCCTATCCAGATCCCCTGTGCAGTTCAAACCTGCAAAGTTGGAAAAAATCATATCATAGGGACCCGGATCCCTGAGGTCTGCTAATTCCGTGAACGAACATTTTTCCCTGCTTATCCTGTGATCCAGCCCCAGGGCGGATACTTTTTCTGCCAGCTTTTTTTGCATGCCCTCGGAAATATCCGTGGCATGGACGTCATAACCATGTTTGGCAAAAAAGATCGCGTCATCGCCGGTGCCAGAATTTAATTCCAGTATGCGGCTTCCTGGACGCAGCAGCTTGAGCACACGGTCCCTTACTCTTTTTCTTTTGTATTGTACAATGGTGTTTTGGGCGAATAGTTTGTCAAAAGAAGCCGACTGGCTGTCGAAAGCCCTTGCGACCCTTCTTTCGTTCTGTTGGTAGATTGTCTTACCCATGAATTACCGTCTTTTCCAGTTTTTTCAGTCTTACGCGCTCCAGCCATGAGGCCGGGAAGAAATAAAATGCCGCCAATGCAGACCGAACCCTTTTAGTATTGATTGCGAAAGGTTCCCTGAAAAGCTTTTTCATTTGGTCGAAAGCAATCTGTTTCCTGTAATTCTTATGTACGAACCGGTGTAGCTGCCTGTAGAAAGCAGGTTCATAGGTATTGTGAAACATGAGTGCGAGCTCGTCGGAATCAGTCCAGTTGGTCTTTTCCGACATACGGCTTTTAACTTTTTCATAAAAAACCGTGCCAGGAAGCGGATAGGAAACTGAAATCCCTATTTCATGCGGAAGAAGCTCATTGATCATCACAATGGTCTTGTCGATGTCCTCCCTGGTTTCATCAAGATATCCGAACTGAATAAAAAGCGATGGCAGGATCCCGTTTTCCTTCGCCATCCGCGTGGCCTGATAGATCTGTTCGACGGTAATTCCCTTGTCCATGGCGTCCAGTATGCGCTGTGATCCGCTTTCTGCACCCATCCATATATTTTCACAACCGGCACTCCTGAGTTCGGCCATATCGTTTTCCCGCAGAAGCAGGTCGGCCCTTGCCTGGATTTTAAAGCGGAAATTCAGTTTCCGCTCACGTACCAGTTGCGCAAATTCCCTGATCCATCCTGGTTTCAATCCGAAAATATCGTCGCAAAACCAGATATGGTCTATCCGATATTTGTCTTTAAGAAAAGCAATTTCCCTGACAACGTGGGCAGGACTTCTTGAATGATAACGGCTGCCGTATATCGGTTTTGCACACCAGTTACACTTGAAGGGACAGCCCCGGGTGGTACACATGTTCATTGAAAAATAACCCGTGCTCCTCATCCACATCTCCCGGTAGGGTTCCATATCGATCAGGTCCCAGGCAGGTAGAGGCAGATCGTCAAGATTCCTGATCAGTTCCCGTGGCCTGGTCCGGATGGTCTTCCCGCCCTCCCTGAATGCGATCCCGGGAATGAATGAAAAATCTTTCACATCCCTCTCCAGGGCATCCGCCAGTTCACACAATGTCTGCTCACCTTCTCCCATTAAAATCATATCAGCACCCGCATCAAGATAGAGATCAAACCGGTCGGTGGAATCGGAGCTGCAGACAAGCACTTTGATACCCCTGGTTTTCGCGAGGCTTATCATCCTGAAAGCGGCATCGCGCATATTTTCCAGGCACATCTTGGTGAGGTAATTGAAACCGTCGTCATAAATAACAAGGATATCAGGTTGCTGATCATCCAGCACCGGGATAATTTCCGAAGGTGCACCGGCAAACATGGTATCAAAAAAAGAGGGCTCATACCCGTGGGATGCCAGCATCGATGCAGCATGTAGGGTACCAAGCGGCGCATAAGGTCTTCCCAGTGTCCACTGTTTCGGATCCAGCCGCAGAAAATAAGAATGGGTAAGAAGGATTTTGATCATAAAGTAGTTGTTGACACCGGATTGAGGTATAAGGAACATACACATTTCCTGCAGGTTTCATCCCGTGTGATGTCCAGCTTCTTTCGGAATCCTATAGCCCAAGGGCTGTTTATTATTTCTTCCAGCGGATTGTCCCTGATATTTCCAAATGGCGCATGAAAAAAACAGGGTCTGACGGTTCCATCCGCTTCGATGACCGTTGAAACCCAGGGCGCATTACATTTCTTATAAGGGAAATCGCAGAGACCGTGGCAGGCCGCATAGTAGTCGTAGATAAGAGATATTTTTTTCGGCGACTCCGCTATGAACCGGTGCTCAAAATCTGCATGAAAACGGATCAGCATGTGTTCGATGATATGCCTGAGTTCCGGCAGGTCGGTGATCTCCGGTAACACTTCGGACTTTCTCTCTGACGACCAGCCCTCCTTCCTGTTAAAGGCTTCGCTGCTAAGGTCTGCCGGAAGAAAACTAATGGAGTCAAGATTCAGCTCCCGGGCGGCGACCACGATATTTTCCCAGCTTCTGAAATTGAGCCGCTGGATCACTGATCTGCCGGTAATCCTGAAGCCGGGATCAAGGCCGCGCAGGGCTTCGATTCCTTCCCTGAGTTTTTGAAAAGCTCCCGGTATATTCCGGATCCTGTCGTGCAGGGGCTCGTCTCCGTCGAGCGATACCACGATATCATCCACCCATTCCACCAGGGCCGCCGCGTGCTTTTTGAGGGTGAGTCCGGTTGAAAGCAATCCGATACCTATTCCTTCCCGGCGGATCATTTCACAGAAACGGAAAAACAGCGGATTGAGCAGGGCCTCCCCGCCGGAAAGCACAATTTTACGCGTACCGAATTTTTGTAGTGCCTCCAGCAATTGACGAACATCGGTTTCTTCGAGTTTTTTCACGTGGGAATTACCCTTCCAGATATCGCACATCACGCAACGACAGTTGCAGGCACTGTGGGGCATCAGTATCACCACAGGCAGTTGTGTAATCCGGCCGGTAATCCGGCCGGATTGCATGCTGCGCATCCACTGATAACTATGGTAAAGAGTCTTTATGGTCATATGAACTCAGAATCCCTGGATTTCCGGCTGGCGGTATTTCCAGATTTTATGCAGCAGTTTGATTTCGTAAGGATAGCGGTGCAGTTTGGTAAAATATCGCAGGCCTGCCACTATTTTGATCGCCTTTCTTTTGAAAGCGTTCAGACGGATATCCGTAATAGTCGGGAAATATCCGTTCAGCACCGTTTCGAAATTCCTTATTTTATCAATCATCTCTGAACGCAGCCAGGGTGTCAGGGGATTTTTTCTAAGGTCGAAGTTTTCCCATGCCGGACTGATCCAGTCTTCAAGCCTGTCGGGAAACCGGAAACCTTTGGCAAGGGCCTCGTTATATAATTCAGACCCTTCGGTAGGAACAGGGCTGTAAGTATAAAGCACGATCTCCGTATCGGGGTTGATTTTTTTTATTCTCCGGATGAAATCGATGTCAAAATCAATGCGGGCCATGACTTCCTCCGGCGTAGGTGCCGGTGTCCCCAGCACAAAAGAGTATTCGGGAATGATGTCGAACTTTCTAAGTCTTTCAGCAAACTGCTGGATCTGCTTTCCGGTCTGTGTTCCTCCCTTGTCGAGCTGTTTTAAAACGGCATCGTTGCCGCTTTCCGCACCGAAAAAAATTATCCGGCATCCCGCTTCACGCAGGAGGGCCAGGGAAGAATCCTTAAACCGGTGCATGGTATCAATTCTTGCCATGCCCCACCAGGACATTTTCTCAGGAAGGATCAGGCGGGCAAATTCCACGCACCGCTTTTCAGATACGAAAAAATTATTGTCATGAAATTCGACGGCATCTGCACCCCATTTGTCTTTTATATATTTGATGTCGCGGTAAATTCTTGCTGCTGATTTGCCCTTCCATCTCGCCTCGTAGGTCGGCACAACGGCACAAAAGGAACAGGTGAACGGACATCCAATGCTCGAATGATAGGCCAGCGTCTTTTTACCCAGGTAGGTTTTGCCCAGGTATTTTTCCATCGGGTAAAACTTCGTCAGCTGATCATAAGGCAGGTCCGGCAACGAATCCTGATCAATCAGTTCCTCCTTGGGCGTGATCACCCATCTCTCTCCTTTTTTGAAAATCAGATTTTTGATGCTGTCCACGGGCTCTCCTTTTTCCAGGGCGTCGATGAGCTGCGGAAAGCAATGATCGCCCGGACCGTTGATGACATAATCAACATATCCGGAATTTAATACCGCTTTAAACTGGTTAGTAGGAAAATAACCACCCCAGATAATTTTCACTTCCGGGAAATGCTGTCGGACAGACTTTGCAAACGGGATGGCCTGCTTGAGCTGCGGGCCGGGCATAACAGTAAAACCAATAAAACTAAACTGCCCTGACCGCAGATAGTGGAAAATACTGGCGAGCGGGTCCGGTTCCATGTTGCCGTCCACAATGGCCCAGGGCCGTTTTCCTTCCACGGAAGCAGCAATATTCAGTATGGAATTCGGAACGCGGTGTTTTGCAATCGCGCTTTTTGGATTTACTAAAAGGACGCCATCCATAACAATTTCAGGAACAATATTTTGTTCCCTCTTAAATACGGGGATTTTTCACGGCCGGTTGCAGGAATAAATTCTGAAAAATACAACCTCTTTTACCGGGCCGCCGTACTCTCATCATACAATACCATGATAAGCACACTCAGGGATCTGATCCGCCGGACCAACCCTTTCGGCCGGGAAACGCAGACAGCATCGGCTTACGATGACTGGTCGGAATCTTATGACCATCAGCCTGGAAATCTGGTCCTGGACATGGAAGAATCCATCTTCTCCCGGCTTCTTGAGGCCCTGGATCTCCGCGGGGCTGTCGTAATAGATTTCGGCTGCGGAACAGGACGACACTGGCCAAAGATTTATGAAAAGAATCCGGGATTTCTGATGGGTTTCGACCTCTCGGATGGCATGCTGGCCCGGTTAAAGGAAAAATTCCCCCGCGCGACGGTAGTCCGTACAAAGAATCTTCTTCCGCCGGAAATCGCATCAGGCTGCGCCGGTTGCCTTATCTCGACGCTTACCCTTGCCCATATACCACGGTACGCGGAAACGATAGCATCCTGGGCCCGCGTAATGAAACCGGGAGCAGACCTGATCCTGACTGACTTTCACCCCGACATGCTGAAAAAGGGAGCAACCCGGAGTTTCACCCACCAGCAGCGGACCAGAACGATCACCAGTCACATCCGTGCCATCGGTACGCTCTGCAGGATTTTTAAGGATCATGGCTTTGAACTTCTGAGGAAAGAAGAACGTATAGTGGATGAAAATGCAAAACCGTATTACGAAGCCAAAGACGCGCTGAACCTGTATGAAAAGTTCAGGGGCTATCCGCTGGTCTTCGGATTACATTTAAAAAAAATATAGTGCGGCTTCATAATCTGATATCACTGATTGGACATAAACCGGTTAAAATCCTACTCCGCGGTGAAAGGATTATTTCACCATGGGAAAAAGGCAATCAGGGGCTCCTGCCTGATATTCATTTTACCGATGCACTGGTGATCCCGGGACTCATTAATTCCCACGACCACCTTGACTTTAACTGTTTTAATCCGCTGGGACACCGCAAGTATGAAAATTACCGCGAATGGGGACGTTTTATCCACCGCCATTTCAAACAGGAGATCAGGCAGGTCCTTCAGATCCCTGAAAAGCTGCGTACCCGCTGGGGTATTTACAAAAATCTGCTCGCCGGGGTAACAACGGTTGTGAATCATGGTCAGCGCCTGAAAATCGACCAGCCCCTGATAACGGTCTACCAGGAATCACAAAATCTGCATTCAGTTGGCTTCGAAAGATTCTGGAAATGGAAGCTGAACAATCCCGTCCACCGGAAAAAAATCTGCGTCATCCATACCGGCGAGGGCAGGGATGAAACTGCCCGTGAGGAAATAGATGAACTTCTCCGTCTGAACCTTATCGGCAGAGAGATTGTCGGTGTTCACGGACTGGCCATGCAGGCGGACCAGGCTTCCCGCTTTAAAGGTCTGGTATGGTGCCCCGAATCAAACCGGATCCTTTTCAGCCGGCAGGCGCCCATAGAAAGATTGAAAAAAAACACCACGGTCGTGTTGGGCACCGATTCTACCCTTACGGGCCGATGGAATATATGGCAACACCTCCGGTACGCCCGTTCCCTGCAGAAAACGGGAGACTGGGAACTTTTTGATATGGTGACCCGAAGCGCAGCCCTGCTCTGGGGCATGGAATCCGGCGAATTGAAGCCGGGCCGCTATGCAGACCTGGTAGTGCTGAAAAAGAAAAAAAACCTGTCAGCCTGGGATTCACTCTATATGTCCAATCCGGAAGACATCCTGCTCGTTGTACACCGGGGGAGGATCAGGTTATTTGACCACACCCTCATGGAACAACTGGAGGGAAGGCTTCATGCTCCTTACAGTCGGGTGCTGATCGACAAGGATGTTAAGTATGTGGAAGGAGATCTGCCCCAACTGATCGCCAGGATAAAGGATTACCATCCCGAAATCCGCTTCCCGGCGGAAGATTTTGAATCGGCTATTTCGGTTTCCCATGATTAAAGTAATGGATCTGGTGTATTATCACCATGCGGAATTCAGCGATCCACGGGACGTGATACACAAACACGCCCCTTCACTCGGTTTCGCTTCTTTCATTCGGCCCCCACTGGAATTTGAATTCATAAAGCACATGAATTTTGAAGGCAGACTGAAAGACCGCGATCTCCGGTTCGCTTTTTTTCGTGGTCAAAACCATTTCTGGTATATCCCTTTTAAAACGCACCGGTACATTAAAAAGGTCAAGCCCCGGATAGTAATTGTGGAAGGACTTCACTTTCCGCTGCAGCTGATGTTTCTCCGAGCGAGCCTGGGCAGGAACACGAAAATATTTGTGCAGCATCACGGTGAAAGGCCCATGAGGGGAATCCGGGGCTGGTTTCAGCAAAAAGCCGACCGTTTTGTTGAAGCCTATTTTTTTACTTCAGTCGAAAATGCGCAGGAATGGCTTGACAGAAAAATCATCCGGGATAAATCAAAATGCCGGCAATTGCTTGAGGCTTCAACCGGTTTTTACCGCCACAATAAGAAAAAAAGTCTGGAAAGGACCGGACTGGGTGGTCATCCCAATTTTATCTGGGTAGGCCGCCTGAACCGGAATAAAGATCCGCTCACTGTTCTTCAGGCTTTTAAAAAATACGGCCTCACACATCCGAATGCCAGGCTCTACATGATTTATCACGAGGATGACCTCCTGGTAGAAGTGAGGGAAATGATCCGTGAAAGCATCACACTGGAAGAATCCGTGCGACTGATAGGGAAAATAAGACATGAAGAACTCATGTACTGGTTCAGCGCTGCCGATTTTTACCTGTCGGGAAGTCATAAAGAGGGAAGCGGATACGCCCTTTTGGAAGCGATTGCCTGCGGTTGTATCCCTGTTGTTACGGCCATTCCCTCTTTCAAAACCATCGCCGGGGAGCATGGTTTTTTCTATCCGCCGGGGGATGCCGACGCGCTGGCTGAGACGCTCGATAAGCTCGAAAAAATCCATGTGGAGGAATACCGTAATAAAATGGAAGACCATTTCCGGAGTCACCTGAATTATCAGTCCATTGCCCGGGCACTGAGCCGGCTATTGGTTCAGATATAAAGCGAAAGGATCCGGTCGCAGGTCTCATCCATCGGATATGTGAGTACGGGATGATGATCCAGTGCCGGGTCGTTGAGAAAGGCGGATGCCAGTTCGGTCATTTCCTGTTCAGTCTCTGCTATCTGCCAGTGTTTAAAATCAGCTTTCATCGGTCGTACAAAAGAAATTACCCCTGCCCCCGCGAACAGGGCTTCGGCGCATACCGTTGAAAAACCCTCATACTTCGAAGGATGCAAAAAAACCTTTGTGCGTTGCATTAATGACAATACCTCTGAATGGGCAATCTCTCCGCTAAGTATAATATTTTTTTCTATTCCAAGTTTTCGGATAAGTGCTTCTATATGTTCTCTTTCCGGGCCACTACCGCAGAGAATGGCTTTCAGGTGGGGCCTTTTCACAACCAGCCTGGCAACGCATTCAACAAAAATCTGAAATTGTTTAAGTATGATGAGCGATCCCGCACCCAGTAAGTCGATATCACGGTCAGACTTTCCCGTTTTGAACAGAGTGGCATCTATTCCGGGCGGAATAGTCAGCGCCGGCCGGAAGCCATAATGTTTTGAAAACATATCTGCGTTGAAATCAGAGACCGCAATGAGTGTGTCCGCACGTGGTTTCACGAGCCTCATATAACGGTTACCGGACAGCGCATCCTGGCCCATCATCCATGTATAGTAGGGAATGGAATATTTTTCGGAAAGTTTTTTTGCCAGCAGGGCAGTCTCGCCCAGCCAGAAATTCAGTATGCCTGAAGGCCTCTCCACTTTACATAACGCATTCATCCTTTTCCAGATTCTTTTCCAAAGAAAAAGCCGCTGAATATTTCCACGGTTTCTGCCGTTAAAGGCTTCCACCTGAATACCATTCCAGTTATAACTGCCCGCGAAAAAAGGATATTGAAATGCCATCACGCGCAATTTCAGTTCAGGATAACGGCGGTGCATATTCCGGACAAAAGCCTGGGGGAAGGGAAGGCAGGTACTGTCGTTTTCATCTTTAGGAAATCCCGGTATAAGGATCAGGAGCGAGTTCTGGCCAGGTATCATATCAAGAATATACGGAATGAAATGGAATCTGGTTAACAGTCAGTCGGACCGGCCGGGGAATAGCCACACGGATAAGTGTCAAGGACCGCATCCCCGGACGGAAAATCCATCCCCGGATCTTTTTTTGGACTATTTTTAGCCGGAAAACAACCTGCATGTTGAAGTATATTCTTGTTCTGTTGGCCGGAACCACCGCATCCTTAACCGCGTTATGTCAGGATAGTTTCAAAAAAAATACCGACAGGGAATGGATCCTGCGATCCAATAGTTATACCCAAAAAATCATCGAGGTTGATGAAAAATATAATCCTGTATTCGGATCCCAGCAGGGTGTGGCCTACTTTGATACGCTGATCAGTATTCCGACACTGGCCAATGAACTATCCGAAAGAAAAGATAAGGAAGCCGTGCTGTCCGGATTCAAAACTGCGAGGGAGTCCGAAAAATCGCTTCCCGTACGCCAGGATCTCGACATCCTGATCTATCATACAGAGCTCGATTTTCGCCAGGAGGACTATACCCGCAACAAGGAAGTCACCTATTATAATCCATCTGCAGACGTCTATGACGGCATCAAGGTTCTTCTGGACGACCAGACGCCGGAAAACCGGCGGGCAGCCGCTGTTCAGCGGCTCAGAAAATATGCGGGTGTACAAAATGGTTATGCGCCGCTTGCTGACATTCTCAAAGCACGTACCACACAGCAGATGTCCAAAGCGAATATGGTCTTCCCTTCAAAACAGGAAATGGAAATTGCCCTGTCGAGAAATGCCAGCCTGGTCAATGGAATGGCCGACTTGTATACAAAATATAAGATCACCGGATGGGAAGAGCCTTACCGGCTCCTGAAAAAACAACTGGAAGACTACGACACCTGGATTAAATCGACGCTTCTTCCAAAGGGGAGAACAGACTACAGGCTTGCCCCGGAACAATATATGTTAAACCTGGAATCCTACGGGATCGACATTCCGCCGGCACAAATATCCAGGATGGCTCATGACTCTTTCACATCGATACAGGAAAAAATGAAGCCGATCGCTGAACGGCTCGCAAAAAAATACCATCTGTCTTCCACAGACTACCGCGATGTAATCCGGTTCCTGAAAAAGGATCAGCTGATAGGCGACACCATTATGAAAGTCTACCTGGCTCATTTGGCGGACATCGAAGCCATCATACGGAAGAACAGGATCGTAAGCCTGCCCGACCGTGCTGCCATCATCAAACTTTCCACCGCCGCCGAAGCGGCAAGGCAACCCGCGCCCCATATGGTGCCCCCTCCGTTTCTGAACAACACGGGACAGAGAGGGGTATTTGTTCTGCCGCTTACCATGCCAACCGCACCCGGAGAAAAAGAAGACCGGTACGATGATTTCACATTTGACGCCGCTTCCTGGACAATCATCGCGCATGAAGTCCGCCCCGGCCATGAAATGCAATTTGATAAAATGGTGGAAGAGGGCGTATCACAGGCAAGGGCGCTATATGCCTTTAACTCAACGAATGTCGAAGGATGGGGGCTTTATTCCGAATACCTGATCCTTCCTTATATGCCGGAAGAAGGACAGCTGGTTTCCCTCGACTATCGCCTGTTGCGATCAGCACGGGCCTTCCTGGATCCGGAACTTCAGGCCGGAACCATTACACCGCAGCAGGCATTGGATCTGCTCATGAAAGACGTCGTATCCTCCCATGCTTTTGCACAACAGGAAGTGGAACGGTATACCGTCAGGGCCCCGGGCCAGGCAAACAGCTATTTTTACGGCTATACCAAGATGATCGGCCTGAGAAAGGACACCGAAAAAACAATGGCCGGGCAATTCGACCAGTTGCGCTTCCATGATTTTATTCTGGCCCAGGGAATTTTGCCGCCGGCACTGATCCGGCAGGCGGTAATGACTGAGCTGGTTGGCGGGAAAAAACAGCCATAGTGTCAACTTCGATCGGCTTTGTGCGGTGCCAGCAACACTTTTTTTTGTGAAATTTCCCTTATTGCGCTTGTGTTTTTCTTGAAAATCATTAGTCAGGCGGTTCTATTTTGCGTTTTTTGCAAAAAAGCAGGCAACATGCGGCATAAGCAGGGCCAATCGGTGTTTTATACACGATAAGACCGGTACCGGTCCGTAAAGCCATTCGGAAAAGCTTTTGTGGGGGCTTAGCTTTATCTCATCAGGTTTGACAATTTAATTAACCCCTAAAACCCCACATCATGAACACGAAAACAATCTCCCGGTTACTGCTGCTTCTTTGCTTTTCCTCCGGTTTTGCGCTAAATTCCTCAGCACAAAAAAAGGACAGTACCCGCTATCAGCCTATGGATAGCCTTTATTATGCCCAGAAAGCCACCAAATTAAATACAACAGGATGGATCCTGACGGGTGCCGGACTGGCTGTTGGCATCGGCGGCGCACTTGTCGCCCACAACCACGCAGATGGTCTTGACGGCCTTGGCGATGAGCTCAGCGGCGCAGGTCTCATTGCCATTGGTGCGACAGCCTTCATTTCGGGGGTCGTACTTATTTTCAAGTCATCTGAGTTGAGAAATAAAGCAATGACCGCTTCCGTTTCCATGGGACAGACCCAGGTGCAGCGGCTGCAGGTTGCATCTGTGAGGAGCTACTATGTTCCTTCACTGACCCTCCATATTCAGTTTTAAATGCCGGCTGTATTTTCTTTGGAAGTATCGATGCAGGATGAAATCCATCTATTGCTGCCCGTGGTTCCCGTAATTTATGATTAGCGGTTGTATATGTGTGGGAATTAATTTTTTAAAAGGCTAATTACATTTAGCATTGCAGCAATTTACTGATCATGAAAAAAATTTCCGTTCTTCTGCTGGTTTTCAGTGCTGTTTTTTCCGGTTGTCATCCCAACGAAGCGCCGGCCGGTTCTGCGTCGCAGGATTCCGTTTTCAGGAAAACTTCGGAAGAATTTATTGCCGGTTATCTTGACTGGCGGCCCCAGGATGCTGTGAACCTCGGCTTTCATAAGTATGATGGAAAGATGACGGATCTCAGCAAATCGTCGATAGATGAGGAACTCTCCAGGCTTAGAAAATATGATCAGCAGCTCTCGTCATTAGACAGCAGCCGGCTTTCGCCGGAAAATTATTTCGACCTGCGTATTTTAAGGAATGGAATAAAAAATGAAATCTTCGGAATAGCCGACCTGCAAAAATTCACCCGGAATCCGATTGTGTATGCCCAGCTGATTGATGCCAACATGTACATCAAGAGGAACTTCGCCCCGCTGGAACAGAGAGTGGGCTCTATCATTGCCATGGAAAACCAGGCGCCGAAGATCTTTGAAAATGCCCGGGCCAACCTCGCCGATTCACTTGCGAAACCTTATGTCGAACTGGCCATTCAGGTTGCCAGAGGCTCGTCTTCTTTCCTGGGCAATGACCTGTTGGTTGCCCTGAAAGACGTAAAGAATGACAGCCTGATGAATGCATTCCGGTCGGCCAATAAAACCGCCATTGCAGCCATTGACAGTTTTGCGGCTTACCTGGAAAAAGAAAAACTTCCAAAGTCGCATAACCACTATGCCATCGGAAGAGAAAACTATATGAAGATGCTGTTGTACAGCGAGAATATCCAGATATCGCCGGATGAGATCCTGGCCATTGGCATGAAGGAATTGAAATTGCAGCAGGATCTTTTTAATGCCGCTGCCCATATCATTAATCTGGGGAAGAAACCCGTGGAAGTATATGATGATATCCAAAAAGAACATCCGACGGCTGCTGACCTTATCCCTTCAGCCAAAAAAAATATGGAGTCGATCCGGCAGTATCTGGTGGACAAACAGATTGTTTCCCTTCCTTCGGAAGTGCGCGTAACTATTGCCGAAACACCCCCCTATGCGCGTGAGACCAGCACGGCATCGATGGATACCCCAGGACCCTTTGAAACGGGAGCGACTGAATCTTACTACTATATCACTCCGGTGAATCCCAAATGGACGAAGACCCAACAGGAAGACTGGCTCAAAACCTTTAATTTTTACACAACGGATGTCGTCACCATTCATGAAGTTTACCCGGGACATTACACCCAGTTTCTGCACCTGAAAGCATCTCCGACCACGCCCGTTGAGAAAATTTTCTCGAGCTATGCTTTTGTGGAAGGCTGGGCACACTATTGTGAAAAAATGATGCTGGACGAAGGATTTGGGAACCAGGGCGATTCTGTCAAAGCAGCCAAATACAAACTGGCGCAGGCAGGGGATGCACTATTGAGGGTCTGCCGTCTTTGTGTGTCGGTAAAAACCCATACCCAGAATATGTCGCTCGACGATGCTACAAAGTTTTTTATGGACAACTGGTACCAGGGTGAGAAGCCTTCGCGTCAGGAAGCCTTAAGGGGTACATTCGACCCCGGATATCTTTTCTATACCGTCGGAAAACTGGAGATCCTGAAACTGCGGGAGGATTACCGTCAGCAGGAAGGCGCCGGCTATTCACTCAAAAAATTCCACGATCAGATCCTTGATCACGGCATGCCGCCCATTCAGTATCTCCGGGAATTGCTGTTGAAAGATTCGAGCAGCTGGAATAAAATACTCTGATTTCATTTAAGACAGTACAACGATCATATGAAGTCAGGGATCGCCGTCCTCAAAGGGGCTGGCCATCCCTGACTTATTTTTTCAAAGGCTTTCATTTTCTGCCATCAATAGCCTGCAAATCCATTTCACCGGAAATATTTCAGGAATCATTGTATTATTTCCGAATCGTGACTTTCAGCTGCAAGCCGAAAAAAGGAAGTTTATTGACAAACTCACCAAAGTGATAATCTCCCTCGGTGTATTCAAACAGCAGACCGCAACTTGCGTCTTTGCCCTGGCCGGATACTCCGGCGATCACTTCGCCTCCTTTGTAGTCAACTACGCAGCACGGGAATATCTGTTTCAGGAGGGCCTCATCGATAACCTGAATGGCATAAATCTCACTGGCATTTACACCCAGACTATGTAATTGAGCGGTAAGATCGCTGACCCAGGTATTCGACGCCGTTCTGGTCCAACTGCTATCCGTAATATAAAGGGCAATCGCAGAACCGTGGGTGGTCGTATCGGAGACAGCGCCGGCTTCTGGCGGCGTGGCAGGCAGAGGAGTTTCTTTTCTGCAGGAACTTGTCATCAGCAATGAACAAATCAAAACACACATGGATATCTTTTTCATGGTGATAGGTTTTAGGGGTTAAGAAAAGGGTTTATACCCTATCTGTCGCTAAAACCGTCTCACCGGGAACAGTGTGAAAGCTGATTCAGATCCCGGAACTTAATGAGAAAAGTTAATTATCATCAGGGTGTTCCGTTGGAACTTTTTCCAGCCTTTTTGTCATCATTATTTATGCCGCGCTGGTTCCTTTTTATGTCGCTGTTCAGTTTACCAAATTTTATGTTGAAGCGCAGGGCAAAGTTGCGGTAAAAGATCTCGCTGTAGGTCTGCTGATAAAAATCAGGCGTCGTGGTAGTATTGTTGAACCGGTAAAACTGTGCATAGGGATTGTTGGCCACCGCCGAAAGTGTGATTCGCTTTTTGAAAAAAGTCTTTGCCAGCACATAGGAATTGAAGACATAGGGACTGGTACTGCCCTGCAGATTGACATCTCCGCTGAAATACCCTGCGTCAAATCCGGCACGCCAGGTCTTATCCTTGCCAAACTTGTAACCTATGTTCAGGAAGGCATTTCCTGTAAATCCATCATTCTGGTAAAAATTCCCGTTATAAGTTCCCTTCAGCCAAACGTGGGCAATTTGTCCGTTGACGCTGATCGTCAGATTCTCTACGCTCGAAAAATTGAAATTGACATTGAGCCCGAGGTTTTTATTACTGCCAAGGTTTTCAAATGTGGTAACAGACACTGTATCGCCGCCGGCTGCGCCGGTTATGGACTGCAACCGGGTCACCGTTTGTATGGAATTATTGGAAAAGGCATAACTGAGTCCGACGGTAAGTGAATTTTTTCCAAAACTGCTGTAGTTGAGTTCAAAACTGTGATTCACTTCCGGCTGCAGGTCGGGGTTGCCTGTATTAATGAAATTCGGATTAGAAGCATCAATAAATGGATTCAGCTGATAGATCCCGGGACGGCTTATGCGGTCCGTAAAACCAAACGAAAGACTTCCGTTTTTAAAATTCCTTTGCACGGAAACCGAGGGAATAAAATTATTATAGTCCTGGGTCACATTTTTCGCGGTGGTAATAAAATTCGCGTTTACCGTAGTGTGCTCTACCCGAAGGCCAGCCTTGGCATTCCATTTTTCCCATTTCGCTGAATAGGAATTGTAAATACTGTAGATATCCTGGATATAGTTGAAATCATTGGTCTGGCTCGGATTGAGCGTATAGTCCTTGAGCGAATCATTGTAGGTATTGGTCTTGAAATCGCTGAAATTATTACGCAGAATGGCCTTACCGCCGGCTTCAAGATTTATTTTACTGATCGGCTGCACATAGTCCACCTGAATGGTGTGCTCCCGGTTTCCCGCGTGATTGTATTGCGTGTAACTTGGCAGGTTATAGTGGAAGGTGTCTGTAATGGTATTGGTAATATTTTGTGTATTGGGTGATGTGCTGTATTTATATGAAAGGGTGATCAACTGGTTCTTATCTTTTTTAAACCCGTGCTGATAGTTCAGCGAAGCATCAAGTCCGCCGAAATCATTGCTTGCATCCGTTATCAGGCGGTAGGCCTGGAAAAGAGTCTGACTGCTGTCGTAGGAATTGGACAGCTGATTACTGTTCTGGCTATAGTTCCCTTTGTAAAATTCCACGGATCCCGTCAGCAGGTTAAGACTGTCAAATTCATAACTCAGTTCCAGGTTGCCATACGTATTGTGAGCGGCCACGGAATTACTTCCGCTCTGGGTAAAACTTGATTTGTCTTTAAAGAAAAGTTGCTCCCCTCCGATGGCATTGGTCTGCTGATGCCTCACGCCATGGCCGACATACCCCGAGAGCCCGAATTTTCCTTTCTTATAGGTTCCATTCAGGTTAATGCCGGGTCCCCACACTGTATTCAGTCTGCCGTTGAGACCGAGATTAAATCCTTCATCCAGCTTTTTCTTTGTGATGATATTTATAATTCCGGCGAGTCCTTCTGCATCGTATTTTGCCGGTGGCGTGGTGATCACTTCAATCCGCTCTATATTGGTGGCAGGCATGGACCTTAGTACATCCGAAGGATTTTTTGCCATAAGTGCGGATTCCTTCCCGTTAATCAGGATCTTGTATTTACTCTGTCCCTTTAATTTGATGTTGTCAGAAGCGTCCACCGACAGCAGGGGAACCTTTCGCATCATGTCGAGCGCTGTTAGTGCCGTCGCCTCCGGATCGGCGCTTACATCATAGCTGATCCCGTCAAGATCCCTTTTAATCACCGGCTTCACCGCCAGTACCGTCACTTCCTTCATCTGCTTGTCTGCCGCACGCAGCTGAATTGTACCGAGATCCGCCGGTCCGTTGTTGCTCAGTTGTATGACCTTATTCTGATAACCCGTAAATGCAATGACGAGTTCGTATTGGGTACTGTCAGTATAAGTGAGTTCAAAACTTCCGTCTTCTTTGGAAAGAAAATTTCTGACAGGTTTTTTTGTCTTTTCGTCCTGCAGCAACAGGGTGGCATAAGGCATTGGTTTACTGCTGGCCGAATCGGAGATAATTCCTTTTAATGTAATCTGGCTCCCGCCGGTTTGTGCAGGGAGATGACACACAAGCCAGGACAGCAGGACAGTCAGGGATAAGGTTTTCATGAACAGGTTTTGGCATGGTTATAAAATAAAAGCGTTGCTTTTATCTTTTGGTCAGCTAAAAATAACTCACGATCACCAAATAAGAAACTTTTCGTAGTTTAAAACTTCGATAAATATGATAGCCGGTGGCTATTGGAGGAAGAAAGGAAAACAAGGATGGGTGAGTCTGTTGGGGGACTTTCAGAACCTTATTTATTTTTTCCCTGTCGCTGCCCAGAAAATTCCGGCATAAAGGACATTCAGATAAACAGGATCGCTGAATGCAGAGGGCAGGTGGCCGAGCGCGAGGTAAAATGAACGTCCGCCATCATAATTATGATACCATGCCACAGGATGAAGCTTGCCCATTCCCATGCCTTTTTTTTCTCCCCAGTTGACGACGGGGTTGTAAGATGTTTCATCGACAGCGAGGATGTAATTGAGGCCGGAAATTTTTTCTTCGCCGAACTCATACCATTCGTCCGTCCACAGTTTATTCCCTGTGAAACCCTGCAGGCCAGGAAACGAAGGATCGGTAATACTCACCCGGGCGGTCTGAATGACGGGATGAATATGGAACATTCTGCCTACGAGTTTTGTATACCAGGCCCAGTCATATTCCGTGTCTGAGGCGCTGTGGATACCCACAAAGCCTTTTCCAGATTCAATGAAACGTTCCATGACCTTCTGCTGGGCTGTATCGAAAATATCGCCGGTAGTATTCAGGAAAATAACCACCTGGAACTGTTCCAGGTATTTATCTGTAAATCCGTTTGGGTCTTCCCACAGGATGGCATCGAAAAAATTTCGCCGGGCCAGGTCCTGGATTGCCAGTACGCCGGCATGGATCGATTCATGATGCCATCCGCGGGTAGTGGTTACAATAAGTGCCTTGAATTGTTTCTGTGCAAGGGCCGGACTAATAATAAAAAAGCAGAAAGCGAGACCAATCAAAACCGGTTTGATCATTTTCATATGCGGAGACTTGTCGTTTTAAAGCGAAAATTGTACTCATCAATACGGCATATACCGGGACGCAAACCTAATGTCCTACCTTAACATAACCCCATCCGTCCTGTTGCCTGGAAACTATTTCATAGATACCATCGGGCACGATTTCCACACCAGGGATAAGCTGTGAAGCGTCAATGTTATTTCTTTTCATTGTCATGGAACACACTTTGAAACTTGCTTTTCCGTCGGCAATGATTTTTTGAATGGCGGCTTCCTGGGGCGTTCTTCCCTTCACGACAAGGTCCATACCCTGTCCGTAGATGACCACTTCGAGATTTGCATCCGGGGAAGCGCCTTTGATGAGGCCGATTTCACGGACGATGGCCTGTTGGTTAACACTGTCGCGGCTTGACATGTCAAAAACGGCTTTATAATTTTTAGTTTGAGCCTGGAGCATACAGGCCGGCAGGAGCAGGACCAGCCAAAGCATGTACTTTTTCATATGTATGTTGATTGAGGTGATAAATCAGAAACTGATATACAGTAAAACTTTTCAACCGGCCGGAAAATAATAGCCTGCTAAAGTTAAGCGGTTTTATTAACTTTCAAGGGTGCTGATAACGGCATATCCGGGTTGAAACGGGCGATGACCAACAGGTTGTACAGTACAACCTGGATGATGACAGAAAAATTTTCACTGCTCCTTAATTTTCGACATGGAAAAGATGAGTATAAAAAAATTTACTGACAGCCTCCGGCAGTCCGACCTGCCTGCGGGGTTGTCTCCTCAGGCTCAGGCCATCTGGTTCGCGGGAAAAGGCGACTGGAACCATGCGCACGAAATAGTACAGGACCTTACCGACCCCTTATCTGAACGCATTCACGGTTACCTGCATCGCCGGGAAGGTGACCGGTCCAATGCCGGTTACTGGTATTCAAGAGCAGGTGTTCCATTTCCCGCCCTAACACTTGAAGAAGAATGGACGGAACTGGCCCGCCTGGCCGTGTGATCAGCAGGCGGCAGGTAACATTTTAACCAATGAGTGAATATCTTGTATTCTGCAATGAAAATTTATAAGACAACAGAAGGCATTTTTATCGAATCGGAGGGGAAGTTTTTTCTTTCCCGCATGTCATCCTGGGACGCATTTATCAACCAGGACAATTTTTACAGAGCCGTCGGAGAGGAAATAAAAAGCCCGGCCCAGGGGGCCATTGCTTCTTTACCGGGACTTCCCCTGGCGCCCATCGAAAGTCAGGAAATCTGGGCGGCAGGCGTAACCTATCTGCGAAGCCGTGATGCCCGGAAAGAAGAATCAAAAACAGCAGGCGGAGGAAATTTTTATGACCTCGTCTATGACGCCGTAAGGCCGGAGTTGTTTTTCAAATCCCTTCCTTACCGTTGTGTCGGTCCCGGGCAGCAGGTGAGAATCCGCCGGGACTCCAAATGGAATGTTCCCGAACCGGAGCTTACCCTGCTGATCAATCACCTTGGAAGGATCATTGGATATACTGCGGGTAATGACATGAGCAGCCGGGACATTGAAGGAGAAAACCCGCTTTATCTTCCCCAGGCCAAATCCTATGACGGCTCAGCAGCGATCGGGCCCTGCGTCTATATTACGCCTGAGCCCATTTCACCGGAAACGGAAATCAGCCTTCAGATCAGAAGAAACCAGCGCCTGATGTTTGAAGGCCGGGTTGCCATCAGTCAGATGAAAAGGAAACATGATGAGCTGACGGAGTTCCTTTTCCGTGAATGTTCTTTTCCCCATGGCTGCTATCTGATGACCGGAACCTGTCTGGTACCTCCCAATGATTTTACGCTGCAAAGCGGCGATGAAATCAATATTCATATTGATCATATTGGTCTTTTACAAAATACTGTTGCCTGATGGAAATCCAGCAGATCATCGGTTATCGAAATGCCCCGCCCAAGGGAGAAAATTTTACCGGTCACGATATGCTCCACAGAGAAACCCTGAGTTTCCCCGATGCTGCCCCGGAAGAAATCGAAGCCGCCGTTTCACTGGCCGGTGAGGCATTCGGATACTATAGAAAATTTTCATCCTTGCAAAGAGCGGAATTCCTTGAGGCGATCGCCGGGGGAATAGAAGCGCTGGGAGACGAATTACTCCGTCTGGTACACGAAGAGACTTCCCTGCCCCTCGCAAGACTGGCAGGTGAAAGAAGCCGCACTACAGGACAGTTGCGGATGTTTGCCCGCTTGCTACGGGATGAAAAATGGAATCCGGAAATAAAAGATGAGGCATTGCCGGACAGAAAACCGGCGCCAAAACCCCGCCTTGAGCAGAAGCTGGTCGCGCTTGGCCCGGTGGCTGTATTTGGTGCGTCAAACTTTCCTCTTGCGTTCTCTGTTGCCGGAGGCGATACGGCTTCCGCCTTCGCTGCCGGTTGCCCGGTCGTATTTAAAGCGCATCCGGCTCACCCGGCCACCTGCCAGCTGATCGGTTCTGTTATTGCCGCCTGTGCAAGGCAATGCGGTCTGCCCGAAGGCGTTTTTGCGCTGCTCCATGGAAGATCGCAGCAGACAGGTTCTAGCCTTGTAACTCATCCGCAGATCCGCGCGGTAGCTTTCACCGGGTCATTCAAAGGGGGAAAAGCACTATATGACCTGGCCGTCCGCCGTCCTGAACCCATACCCGTCTACGCTGAAATGGGAAGCGTCAATCCTGTCTTCTTTCTACCCGGTGCCTTAAACGGGCCGGCAGAAGCACTGGCCCAAAAACTTGCCCAGTCGGTTACCCTGGGCAGCGGACAGTTTTGCACGAACCCGGGTGTTTGCGTGTTTATAGACAGTCCGCAGAGCCGCCGATTTACGGAAGAACTGGCCATGGCCTTATCTGCCTGTAACCTGCATCCCATGCTCACAGAACAGATTGCCGGTTCATATATCGAGGGATCAAGAAAGCAGGGGGCGTTGAAGGGTGCGGAACAATTGGTGGCTATAAAAGAAAATAAAATTCATCCTCATCTTGTCAGGGTATCGGCAAAGTATGCGCTCAAGGATCCCGGATATTTTGAAGAAGTCTTCGGACCATCAACCGTGGCAGTCATGACAGAATCCTTTGAAGAAATGCTCCGGCTTGCAGCGGGTATGCCGGGTCAGCTTACGGCAACGGTGCATGCATCCGAAAAAGATTTTACTGACGCCAGGGAGCTGATCGACCAGCTTGTCCTTAAAGCCGGCAGGCTGATCCTGAACGAATTTCCCACGGGAGTGGAAGTGAGCCCGGCCATGGTTCATGGGGGCCCCTTTCCTGCAACGACCGACAGCAGGTCCACTTCGGTAGGTACAGGTTCCATCTACAGGTTTCTCCGCCCAGTTTGTTTTCAGAATATGCCTTCTTCCCTTATTCCCTGAGAGTAGCCGGCTATATCCGTATCAACGGACCCGAACTTTAATACGGCATTGCAGGTGCATGATGAGGCAGTGTTGCCCATATAAAAAATTGTACATTCATTGGCTAAGCCATTTTCTCAATACCGCACATGCCGAAATTTTCAGGATCGTCCCGCTGGTCGCGGATCATCCCTCTGGTGTTTATCACTTACAGCCTGGCCTACCTCGACAGGGCCAATGTAGGATTTGGCGCAGCCGGAGGAATGGCTACCGACCTGAAAATTGACGCGGCGACGTATTCCCTGCTTGGTTCAATTTTTTTTCTGGGTTATTTTTTATTCCAGATCCCCGGTGCGCTTTACGCCTCCCGCAGGAGCGCGAAGAAACTAATTTTCTGGTCGCTGATTCTCTGGGGTATGCTTGCAGCATCCACCGGATTGAGTCGCAACGTTACCTTCCTGATCATCATCCGCTTTTTATTGGGTGTAACCGAAAGCGCCGTGCTGCCCGCGCTGTTGATCCTGTTAAGCCGGTGGTTCAGTCGTAAGGAAAGATCACGAGCCAACACATTTTTGATATTTGGCAATCCGGTTACAGTTTTATGGATGTCCGTATTGTCGGGTTATCTGCTGAATTCCATGGGCTGGCGGGCGATGTTTTTCTGGGAAGGAATCCCTGCGGTTATCTGGGCTTTTTTCTGGTGGAAATGGATAGACGACAGGCCATCGGAGGCGCGGTGGTTTCATCCTGACGAAGCTTCGGCTCTGCAGGATATTTTAAAAAAAGAACAGGAAGCCATCCGGCCGGTTAGAAATTTCAGGGCTGCTTTCGGTTCTGCACTTGTCATTGCCCTTTGTCTTATTTACCTTTTCTGGAGTATCGGTGTCTATGGATTTGTGATCTGGCTTCCTTCCATGCTGAAGACCGCCGGCAACCTCGGACCGGTACAGACCGGCTGGCTGTCAGCCTTTCCCTACCTGCTGGCCATTGGGGCCATGGCGGCCAACTCCTATATTTCTGACAAAACAATGACGAGGAAAATCTTTGTCTGGCCCTTTCTCCTGGCGGGCGCTGTCGCTTTTTATTTTTCTTTTCTTGCCGGCAAAGATCATTTCCTGTTGTCTTTTCTGCTCCTTGGAATTGCCGGCATGGCGATGTATGCGCCTTATGGACCATTCTTCGCATGGATAACTGAACTTTTACCGGAAAAAGTGTCCGGACCGGCGATTGCGATGATCAACAGTTCAGGCGCACTTGGATCTTTTGCCGGCGCTTTTCTTGTCGGCTATCTCAACGGACATACCGGGAGTTTTGATTCATCGTTTATTTTTATGTCTGCCTCCCTTCTCCTGTCAGGCCTGCTGGTTCTCTATATCCGGAGCGGTCGTTTAACCGTTACCTCTGCGGAAACGACCCTTCCCTCGCTGAATTAACCTAACTTGAAAAGGAACTATTAACCTGAATTGCTAAAACACCTATCGAATTGTAAGAAATGAAAAACTGGATTGCCTTTCTGCTCTGTCTGTGTATTGCCGCTGATACTCTTGCGCAGGACTCTTCCGTTGCCGTAAAGTCTGTCACAGATTCTGGTGTGACAAAAAAAGTTGTACCCTGGTACGTGAATCGTTTTACTGCATCCGCCGGTTTTTTCCTTCCCGTAAATGATATCAGCATCAAGGTGGGCATTCAGGGAGGTGTTGACGGCACAGACATCGACTTCCAGAAAGATCTTGGCTTCGCTTCCACTGTAGGTACGTTTCTCGCCGGTTTTCAATGGAGGATTTCAAGCCGGTCACGGGTCGATTTCACTTTTTATAAAGTGGACCGCAGCTCGGATCATGTGTTGCAGAGAGACATACATTTTGACGGGAACACCTATCCTATTAATGCTTCAGTGCACACTTTCTTCAACACAGAAATCTACCAGATATCTTATGGCTATGCCATCCTTTCGAAACCCAAATATGAACTCGGTCTTATGATTGGAACCCACCTGGTCGGTGGTAAGGTGGGCATGTCGGTGAACGGGGCGAGTGTTGGAAATTCCATGTCAAAGGATTTTGGGTTTACTGCACCTTTGCCTGACCTGGGCATATGGGGAGGGTATGCTTTTACTCCCCGTCTGGCTGTAAATTTCACATTTGATTACCTTGCCCTTACGGTTAACAATGTCAACGGAAAACTCCTTGCCTATAACGTGCTCTTCCTGTATAAAGTGTTGGAACCGCTAACGGTGTCCCTTGGTTATTCAGGTCTGAATTTTAATATAAAGACGGACAGGGAACATGCCAACGGCAGTTTTAAGTGGGGTTATAACGGTCCTTCCCTTGCCGTGGCGTTCAGCTTTGGAAAAAAATCCTGGACCTCAGAATAGTCCGCCTGTCTAAATCCCTGTTTCACTCTGTGCGAAGCGCCCTGACCGGGTTTGCTTTTGCCGATTTCCAGATCTCATAACTTACCGTAAGTAAAGTAACAATCAGAAGCCCTGACAGGCTCAGCAGTATGATAAAAGGGCTCACACTGACCCTGTACACAAATCCCTGCAGCCATTTATACGCGACAAACCAGGCGATGGGCACCGCGATGAGGCTTGCGATCAAAAAAATCTTTACAAATACGGTAGCAAAAAGGGCGAACACGTGATTATCCCCGGCGCCAAGCACTTTCCTTATTCCGATCTCTTTGGTGCGTTGTTCCGCCGTGTACGACGCCAGACTGAATACGCCCAATACGGTGATGAGGATAGCCAGTACGGCAAATACCTTGGCCAGTGCCGATACCGTGCGCTCGGATTTATACATCCTGTTGAACTCGTCGTTTACAAACCAGTGATCGAAGCCTGCTCCGGGAAAAGCGGCTTTCCATTTCTTCTCGATTTCGCCGATCTTCTCCTGGAATTTACCGGGAGGGATTTTGATGTAGGCTATTTTATCAATAAAATGCAGATGGGGATTCAGCAGGAGCGGCTCGATGGGCTGGTGCATGGAACGGAATGGAAAATCTTTGACGATGCCGATCACTTTATATATCCGGTTACTGTCGCGGATGTCTTTCAACGTTGAGCCAAGCACTTTGTATATGGGCTGGTTCAGGTTCTGAACAGCGGCCTGGTTAAGGATGACGGAATTGGAATCATTCGTATTTCCCATCTGGAAATCCCTGCCGGCGATGATTTCCAGGTTAAAGGTCTTCGGAAAATCAAATTCCACATTGAGCTGGTTCCACTGTAATTCCTTATCACCGAATTCAGGAAAACGCACACGGGCCCCGATCCATCCGAAAAAATCGAGTCGGGGCAGGTGATTCGCCATGGTGACCTGCTTAATCTGCGGATCTTCCAGCACGGAGCGCTTAAAGACAGGAAACCTGTCCTGCCGTGCAATACCACCAAAACGAATGGCGAGCAGCTGATCACCCTGCTCATTGAGTTTGGTATTTTTCAGCTGGTCCATTTGCTGAATCACGACAAATGTGTAAATGATGAGTCCCATGGCGACAGTATACTGAATGGTGACCAGGCTTTTCCGGAAGAGTTCGGCTGACTTTCCCTTGACCAACTGACTTTTCAGCACTTTTGCCGGTTCAAAGCCCGACAAATACAAAGCAGGATAGATGCCCGACACAAAAGCCATGAAGAAAACAATGCCTGCCACAATGCCTATCATATAGGGATTAAACAGGGATGAAAACGTAAATGATTTATGCGCGAGCTGGTTAAAGGCAGGCAGAAAAATGAGTACCAGGATCAGGGAAAGAATCAATGAACAAAAGACCATCAGAAAGGATTCCAGGAAGAACTGCAGTGCAATCTCGTAACGATAGCTGCCAAATGTTTTTCTGAGTCCCACTTCACGGCTTCTTTTGGAAGAACGGGCGGTTGCCAGGTTAGTGTAATTAATGCAGGCGATAACCATGATCATGACGGCGATGACGCTGAAGATTGTCAGATAGACCTTGTCGCCGTGACTGTTGTTTTCCCAGATATTTTTCGGATCGAAGTGAAGGTCAGCCATTTTGGTAGTGAAGGCCTGAAAATGTGCGCCGCTGGCCCTGCTGGCCGAATCCGTCTGGATCATTTGTTCTGCCAGTTTATTCAGATCAGCCTGTATGGGTTTCATATCGGCGCCGGGCCGTACAACAATATAGGTTTCAAAAAATTCCACCCAATTGTTAAAACTCTGCGATTCCAGAAAGTCGTTGTAATGTTCTCCCTGCACGCTGTGCATCGCATTCAGGTTGACGATATATTCCGGTTTAAAATGGCTGTTCGAGGGATAGTCGCGGTAGATACCGGTAACCACGAGACTGATCTCACGGTCATGGGTAGCCCAGAAATGCTTAAGCGAAATCATTTTCCCTATCGGATCTTCCTTGCCAAATATGCGTTTGGCTCCAGTCTCGCTCATCACGATGGAATTGTAATTCTCGAACATTTTCTCACGGTTCCCCCTCAGCAGGTCGAAATAGAGTACTTTATAAAAATTGGGTTCAGCCCATTTGATCTCTTCGGTCAGGACGATCTTGTCTGCGGGCTTGTATTCCAGGGAGGTGGGATATCCTATATAGTCAATTCGCGTGGCCTCCACCACTTCCTTATGGTTGTCCCTGAGGTAACGGGCAAAATATCCGGGACCTACGGTATTGTCAAACCGCTGGCCACCCGGATCGATAAAGGTGGTTCCCAGCCGGTAGGTGTCTTTGTAATGGGGCTGCACCTTGTCATATTGCAGTTCGTCACTGACATACAAAAAAATAAGGATGGCACTGGCAAGACCGAGCGCCAGCCCGAATATATTCAGCAGGGAAAAAAGTTTTTGGTTTCTGAAGCTGCGTAAGGTGATCAATAAATAATTCCGGAACATGGATTCCTGTTTTAAAGATGAAAAAATTATTTATTCTCTCCTGTGCGGGTGGGATACGGAATAGAAAAATCAGAAGTAAAGGAAAGTTACAGGCTTCCCCGACCGGGTTAACGGATTACAGGGATTTTAACATAACGTCAAGTTCTGTTATATAGAACCGGGATAAAAGCCAAAAGAGGATGAACGGCGGACGTCTTTGGGCCCCGTTTACCGGAATCCCGACGCTTCCCCCGGTACGGGTGAACCATATTTTTGGACAGGTGGTGGAAAGATATTTGATGGTCATGCATATGCTTCCCGGGTTGGCAGAAACAAGTTTGTTCGGGTGCCGCAACGGATGCTTATCTCCTCCGTATTACCAATAAGAACAACTGACGAGGCGGTATAAACGAAAATCATGGACTGGGCATTTATTGCAGGCGGGAGCAAGGGTATAGGACTGGCTATGGCCGAAGCGCTGGCCAGGCGTGGCTTTCATTTGATTTTGGCAGCCCGGAATGAAGAGGACCTACGCAAGGCAAAAGCCTTGCTGGAGACCCGGCATGGCATACAGTCGGAAATATGCTCCGTGGATCTCTCCCTCGCCGGTGCAACAAAAAAAGTGTCTGAATGGTGCAAATCAAAAACCGGAGAACTTAAGGTCTTCTGCTACGCCGCAGGATTAGGCGGGTCACGCGATTTCCCTTTGCTTGACACCGATGCGCTGCAAACCATGATTTCCCTGAACCTGCAGGCGGCTGTCTTGCTCTGCCAGGAACTGCTTCCGCTGCTGAAAAACGCCCGTCCTTCGCATATCCTGTTAACCGCAAGCATGGCCGGTTTCGCGCCGATTCCTGCCAAGAATGTATACTCATCTACCAAGACCGCTCTTCTTACTTTTAGTTATTCCCTTAACCAACAATTAAAAAATGACGGGATTTCCGTGAGCTGCCTTTGTCCCGGGCCCGTCTTTACCAAACCAGCGATTGAAAAAGAAACCCTGCGTCAACTGGGATGGATGGGCAGGCAGATGGCCGTCCCGCCTGATGAAGTAGGTGAATATGCCATTAAAGAAATGCTTAGGGGAAAGCTTGTCATCATACCCGGATGGCTCAACCGGCTGTTATCCCATTTCCTCCGGTTTATGCCGCGAAGGTCGCTGGCATGGATTTATCACCGCTTTGGAAAGCCCGTCCAACAAGACGCTGACGACACTTAAATATAGCCTCCATGAAACATTGCCTGATGATTTGCGCCCTGCTGCTTCTGTCTTTTCTTCCGGGAACGGCGCGGCAGCCGGCATCCCGTCTGCTTCATTACGATGCACCGTTTACATTGGAATTTCCAGGACCAGAGAGCTGCGGAGTTTCCGCCGGTCAGAGGGATAGCACCGGTTTGTCGGATAGCACAGGTTCCTGGGCCGTTGTTGCGGGAGGCAGCAAAGGGATAGGATACGGCATATCAGAAGCACTGGCCCGGAGGGGGTACAATTTATTGATCATTGCAAGACATACCGACACCCTGTTAAAGGCGAAGGCACAACTGGAAACGGCTTATCATGTCAGGGTGGAAATTCTTGCGGCAGATCTCGCCTATGATAGTGCGGCTGCTAAAATCGGACAATGGTGTACTTCAAGAAATATCCGGCTGAAAGTTTTATGCAATGTGGCGGGGCTTGGCGGCGCCAATGACTATCTCTCCCTGCCGCTCGATTCCCTCCGGTATATGGTGAGGCTAAACGTAGAATCCTGTATGGCGCTTTCGCTTACCCTTCTTCCCCTCCTGGAAAAAAATGCGCCTTCTTATATACTTAATGTAGCCAGCATGGCCGGCTTTGCGCCCATCCCCATAAAGAATATGTATTCCGCTACCAAGTCGGCGGTCGTCTTCTTTAGCTATTCACTTCGTTACCAGCTTGAAGATAAAAATATAAGCGTCAGCTGTCTTTGCCCGGGACCTGTATATACCAAACCTGAAATTGTACAGGATACCAGGGCTAAGCTGGGAGGGTTCGGGAATTCAATGGCCCTTGACCCGCATACGGTCGGCGAATATGCCATAAAGAAGACATTCAAAAAAAGGCTCATCATCGTTCCGGGTTTCCTGGCCAAAGTGAGCTCCTCCGTTATCCGTTTCCTGCCACGACGCTGGATAACCAATATCTACGGCAGTAAAGGAAAGAAAGCAGAAAAAAAAGCCAGGAAGAAGGCAGAAGCAGAGGCCGCAGGAGCCAAAACGCCCTCCTGACCCGGGCCTCTAAAGCCTTATTTAGTCGCCAGGATCCGGTACAATGATAGATAAATTATTGATTATCAATCAATAATTTTGAGGATAGTGCTTTTCCTACGTAAAACACCCTATGACCGGTGGCTCAAGGGTATTATCTTGGCTGAGCATTACAGTCTCCGTGCATTTGAAAAACCCTTTTGTCCGTACCAACGGAATACGACTGTCATCCCTCCGGTCTCCCTGATAAAACCACCCAAATTTCCTTGATCATACCCTGTTTCTAATCCAATTTCTGGGACGGCATTGTTTTACTCAAAACTAAAACGATGTTGATTTCTCAAAAATTCAGATTTTCTATCGCGGTCAGCGTTCTGCTGATCCTCAGCCCCTCTTTTTCCGGTAAGCCCCTGGCTTCCGGTTCTATCAATCGTGTCTTTAAGGAAAACCGGAAGAATTCCCATACGGAGCTCTCTGCCGATGCTCCCAAGATCCGTCTGAACAGGAAAGGGGTTCAGTTCGTCAATAAGTATATACGGAATTCCAACGAGTGCCTTGTAAGCGTCAAAAAGCGCAGTACTGTTCCTTTTTCAATCATTGATTCCGTGCTCAGCCGTTATGGCCTGCCGGTCGAATTAAAATACCTCGCCGTTATTGAATCAGAGTTGAAACCCTCGGCGCTGAGTCACGTGGGTGCCAGGGGGCCCTGGCAGCTGATGCCGGCGACAGCCCAGATACTTGGCCTGCATGTAAGCCGTCACAACGATGAAAGGACCAATTACAGCAAGAGCACGGTCGCTGCGGCTAAGTACCTGCGGGACCTCTATGGACAGTTTAATGACTGGCTGCTCGTGCTGGCTGCTTACAATGGAGGACCCAGGCCGGTGCTTAACGCCATAAAAACTTCTGGATCAAAAAACTTTTGGGTGTTGCAGGAATACCTTCCGGCCGAAAGCCGCGACCATGTAAAGAAGTTCATCGCGACGCATTATTTTTTTGAAGGCCGCGGAAGTGAAACCACCCTTACCCGTTCCGAACTGATCACCTACAAGAAAATGGTGCATCTTTTTGTGCAGTCAAAAAGCACGCCCTCCCGTTTATCTGAAACAAAGCAGGCCTGTTTTGCTCTTACCAGGGAAAATACGTCACCGGAATATAACCTGGCCGGCCTGGTTGGATTTGACTACCTGGGTGCTGCATTAAATAATTCCGGGACGGGACCACAACCCGGCACGGATCCTCACGGACCCTACACACCGGAAACCCCGGCGGAAAAATTCAGAAGGCTGATGTTGGAATCCGGCGCCACCCTGAACAGGGCAAGAAAACTTATCTAGCGCAGGCATATATTGAAAAATTCCCCTGAACGAACCGGGTTCATTGATTCAACGGATCCACCCGTTCAAAGTTTTTCAGTGTAGGTTTTGAAGCTGTCCATTATCGCCTGCCAGCCGCCCTTTTGCATTTCAGGGCTGTTCACCTCTTCGGCTTCAAAGACAGTAACAATTTTCACACTGTCCCCGACGGGCGTAAAACTGTTCTTCACCTTTCTTCCGTCTCCGATAGTATAGTTGATCAGTGATTTCGGTTTGACTTCATCATAAACACCGTAGAAATCAAATCCGAAGCTGCCGTCCTTTGCTTCCATCCGGGATAAAAACTTTCCTCCGGCACGCAGATCATTCTCTGCACGGGGCGTATGCCAGTCGGGTGATGCCGTGTTCCATTGTACGATATGCCGGGGCTCTGTCCAACTCTCCCAAACCTTATCAATCGGTGCATGAACCGTGGTTTCAACAGTTATCTGCTTTTTTGCGGTGGCTTCCATATACGCAGGTTTTAAATTAAAAAATTGAGTCCCCAAAACTAAGCAGCCTTTCCCAAAAGCATACCAATTCCCTATGCCTATTAACCGGCTTATTTCATTTCCCGCAGCCGGGCAGTAAAATGCCGGAGTACGGGCGCTTCTTCAATGATTTCTAGCCCCCGGATATTTTCTCTCTGCTGGAAGACTTCAATGATCACTTCTGCAACATAGTCAATATGACTCTGTGTATAAACCCTTCGGGGAATTGCAAGGCGTACGAGTTCCAGGGCTGCGGGGATAAGCCGGTGGTTGGCGTCATATTTTCCGAACATCAGGGAACCGATTTCCACGCTGCGGATACCGCCGTGGACATACAGCGCACAGGCCAGGGCCTGACCCGGATATTGTTCCGGGTATATATGGGGAAGAAAGTGGCTGGCGTCCAGATAAACTGCGTGCCCGCCTGCGGGCTGCATGATCGGTACACCCGCACCAGTTAGTTTTTCCGCGAGATATTCGATACTCCGGATTCGATACTGCAGATAGGTTTCGTCCATCACTTCTTTCAGCCCGATGGAAATGGCTTCCAGATCCCTTCCTGCCAGGCCGCCATAGGTTGGAAATCCTTCCGTGATCACAAGCAGGTTGCGGCACTGCATGGCAAGGGCTTCATCGTGCATGGCAAGGAATCCGCCAATATTGGCGAAGGCGTCTTTCTTGGCGCTCATTGTACAGCCGTCGGCATATGAAAATAATTCGGATGCAATTTCTTTTACCGACTTTCCTGCGTATCCCTTTTCGCGGAGCTTGATGAAATAGCAGTTTTCGGCAAAGCGGCAGGCGTCGATGAAAAGAGGAATTCCGTGCGCACGACATATGGAACGGATCTCTTTTATATTCTGCATACTGACGGGCTGGCCTCCGCCCGAGTTGTTCGTGACGGTGAGTATACAAAGCGGTATCTGGTCGGCACCTTTTTCCCGGATGAATTTTTTCAACGCTTCAGTGTCCATATTGCCCTTAAAAGGAGCGGGAATGGAAGGCGACTTCCCTTCTGCACACAGCAGGTCTACGCCTTCGGCACCGGAAAATTCGATATTAGCCCGGGTGGTATCGAACAGTGTATTGCTGACAAAATATTTCCCGAATCCCCCGAGTATGCTGAACAGAATTTTTTCTGCCGCCCTTCCCTGGTGCGTGGGTATTACGAGGGGCATCCCGGTAATCTCCCTGACCGTTTTTTCAAACCGGAAAAAGCTGGGACTGCCCGCATAGGATTCATCACCCTGCATGATGCCCGCCCACTGACTGCTGCTCATGGCGCTGGTACCACTGTCGGTCAGCAGATCGATCAGTACATTTTCCGACCTGATCAGAAAGGGATTATAATAAGCTTCTTTAAGAATTTTCTGTCGTTCCGCCGGCGTATTGAAATAGATGGGCTCTACGGACTTAATACGGAACGGTTCTATAATCGTTTTCATAATGAAATTGCTTTAGAGAAAAAGGAAGGCCAAAAGCAGGTTCGCTAAAAAGTTTATCCGGTAATCCCGGAATTCAACTGGGACGGCTGATGATATTTTTCCAGAGCGGCATGTGCGCAAGCATAAGAGGAACAAAGATAGTATTCATTCATATACTATGACCCGCACAGGATCCTGTGATCCTTCGCCAAAAAGCTTCGTCCTGGACTGCGGATGCCGGTTGCCAATCGTTTGCTGAATCCTGGGGAGCCAAAGCCGGTTTTGTACGGTATCCGTGACCGTGGGAACTTCACTTCCCTTGCAAATCAGGTACACACGCGAATAGGCCGCCGCCATTTTTTTAAGACTGTCCATGTCGGGATCCGGGTCTATTCCGCCTCCTCCCGGAAGGAATGGCTGACGCGTAATCACCAGCGGCCGGACGGAAGAATCAGTGCCTGCATATTTTTCAAGATAGTAACCCGCATGTATAGATTTGAAATACGGATAGGTTAAAATGATCTCTCCCCGGTGGAAATTTGCATGGAGATATTTCACGGCTTCGCGGTATCCCGAACCTTTAGACTGTAATCCGGAACCGGCACCTTTAATAAAAAAAATCAACACCAACATCCAGACCAGGGTCTTACCCCACCTGCTCCAGGGCACCCAGGCAAAGATGAGGCTCGTCAGGAAAACGGCTCCCGGTATACACCATACGAAAAAGCGCGTTTGATAAGCCGGCTTCACCAGCCAGGAAAAAACAAAAAGCAAAGAAGCTGGCAACACCGCCCAAACCAGGGCAAACCTGAACAGGTACAAATCCTGTCCCTTTAATCTGTAGCCCTTCCATAAAGTGAATGCAAAACAAAGGATTAGCAATCCTGCCACCAGAGAACCACCGAAGAGGTCTTTAATCGTATAGGCCAGAAAACGGGCCGGCGGTTTGGTGATCCAGTCGATCTGGCTTTTATTTAACGGAGGAAAAAGCGCCAGGGGAAGAATGCAGATCAGGAAGACAACGGCCGACAGGGCAAACCAGCGCATTGAGTCCAGTTTGAGGTTGCTGCGGGTTAGCGCCAGCGCGTGCACAATCAGTAACAGTATGCCGAAATAATGTATATAAACTCCGGCGGCAATACACACCCCGTAAAGGGTCGCCAGACCAAATCCCGGTCTGCGCAAAAGGCGGACAAAGACCAGGGTCGACAAAACACAGGAGAAAACCAGCATTGAGTAACTCCTGGATTCAACCGCATAAAAAACAAATAGCGGATTTGACGCAAAGAGCAGGGTGGCCGCGAGCGAACTGGTTTTATTAAACCAGAACCTTTCCAGTTTATAAAAAACAGGAAGAGAGAGTGCGGCAAACAGCAGGGAAAGCGCATGTGTTGCTGTTTCGCCGTCGCCGAAAAGTTTCATCCATCCGTGCAGGATCAATAGGTAAAGCGACATGTTATTTTCGTACTCCCTGAAAATCCGAAACATGCCGGACCAGGAACGCGCGCTCACAACGCTGAAAATCTCATCATCCCAATAACTGCTGCGAATAAAAGGAATTGTGATCGCGAGGAGAAGTAATATGGGTATCAGCCGGAGAAAAAAATCCTTTTTTTTCTCTATGAAATCCCATTCCAGGGGTTGATTTAAATAAGGGGTTCGGGACTGGATCATTGATTCTTTTCAGGGTTGAAACGTCCGTTATACAACAATTGTTGAGCCAGAATCTGAACTAAAATATTCAACACCATGGAAATTAACCTGCTGAACCCGTAAAATCCGAAAGGGGCTTACTGCCAGTTTCTGCAACCGGTTCCGGGATAGGCAGGTCGGGGCGGATGGCCAGCCACAACAGACAGCCGGCAAACAATACAGCGGAAAGCAGAAATAGCGGATAGTCGAATCGGTGGGTAAGCTGTATAATCTTTCCAAAGATCAGGGCAAGGGTGAAAGCGCCCATCTGACCGAAAAAATTCATGGCCCCCGTTACGGTGCCTGTATTGTTTCTGCCGATGTCGGCACATACTGCATAAGACACCATCACCCCGAAAGAAAATGAGAAATTAGCACCGATCAGACAGAAAGAAACTCCGTTTTCATTTTGCAGCAAAGCGGCTATCCATATCAGAACACCACAGGAAAAAAGACCTGCCATTCCGGTAAGCCTCCTGCCCCATTTCAAACCCTTCCACTTCAGGAGTGCATCTCCCGCCCTGCCTCCGGCAAGGAACCCCGCAATGCCCGCAATAAATAACAGAAAAGTCACATGCTTCATGGCATTTTCCGAAAAACCTTTTCCTTCCTGTAAGAATACCGGCATCCAGGCCACAAAAAAATAGTTAGCCCACTGACAGCAGAAGTACATACCCATCAGCGGCCAGAGATTCGCATAACCCAGAATTTTTTTCCATGGAATAAGAACCTGTTTCTCACGGTACCGGCAGTTGGATCGGATCATTTCCCTTTCCCCTGGACTGATATTTTTCATCTGCCAGGGAAAATCCCTGAAGCCGGCGTAGCAGAGAGCAGCCCAGAAAAATCCCAGGGCACCAATGACAAAAAACGGTGCCCGCCAACCGTAATGCATGGCGATCGGCACAACAATAAGTGGCGCAATAGCAGACCCGATCTGGGATCCAAGTCCCACCCAGGAAAGTGCCCTTGCATTTTCTGTCAACGGGAACCATCGGGATACCACGAGCAGGCAATTGGGATATACGCCGGACTCACCCATGCCAAATAAAAATCGTACGACGATAAGCGAAATCAGGCCACCTGTCCAACCCGTCACTATCGTAAAAAAAGACCACCATAACACAATGCGTATGAACACTTTTTTGGGGCCGATATGGTCACCCAGGATACCCGAAGGAATTTCAAAAAGCGCATAGGCCAGGGCGAAAGCTGCCAGCACCCAGCCAAACTGCTCATTATTCAGACCAAGATCCGCTTTCAACCGGACACCAACCAGCGAAATACAGATCCTGTCCAGATAAGTCAGTGTGGTCAGCGAGCAGAGCAGCCACATCACGCGGTACCGGTAAGGAAGCCTTTGTATTTTCACGATTTATTTACATATACCCTGCGGCGGGCAACCTCCGGGAAACCCGAAAAATAGTATCTTCAATCCCCCGGAATTCCGGGGATTGGCGTCCATACCCATCACCTGAATGTCCGTACTACTTCAAATGAAATGTATGAAAAATAATCTTCTGGCAATCTTTCTGTTCATAACGGCCCCGGCCATGGCCCAACTAACGGTGACGGAGCAATTTCAAAAAATCACCACCGTTGAACAGGCCCAGCAATTCATCGAAGCGAATGCGGCACTCAAACCCACGCTGCTTAAACTTTCTTACGGAAAAGATTCTTCGCTGATCGAGAAAAGACTGCTCAGGCAGAATAAGGGGGATGTTTTTTCCGTCGGCTATGTGACATACAAAGTGCTGGACGCAAAAGAAAAAGTGGAATACAGGGCCAATTATATTTTCCTGGACGGTTCTTCGCTCAGTACCACGGAGGTCGACAGCCTGAAAAAGCTGATCGTCCAAAAAGCCAGTGCCGGCGAAAGCTTTGAAAAACTTTCTGACCAGTATACCATGGATGGAAACACCACACACGGAGATACAGGCTGGTTCTTCGGTATCGAAATGATGCCTAAAGAATTCCAGGACGCAGTATCCAAACACAAAGCCGGTGAAATCTTCTTTGTGGACGTGTCAGACAAACAGTGGCACTATATCGTAAAGAAAACCTACGACGATAAGATCCAAAAGGACATAACCGTGTTGCGCGCCAACGGCCGTTAGCTCACCAGACCTGGTAAATCTCCCTCGATCCGCTCATATACATGTCGGTATAGCCTGCCATGGTTTCCTTCATTTTCTTCATCGCCTCGGCATCCTTCATATACTGCTCAAAACTTTTTTCATAAGCCGAGAGGCTTTCATATTTAGACTCCATTACCACCTTGTTGAAAGGGCCGCTGAGGTCTGTCAGAATATGCACAAACTCCTTGTTGTCCTTCATGGCTTCTTTGAACATTTTGGCCACTTTGGATGCGTTACCCGGCTTGCAGATGAAAATGTCATGTACGACTATCATAAAGAATGGTTTATTACTGAAACGATGAAGGCGTACGGCAGGTGAAAGGGTCTCATGCATTCATCGGGAGGGATCCTAAGGAAGAATCTACCGGAAGAAGAATATGCTAATTTAATCTTTTTTCCAGAGCACCCGGCCGGGTGCGGGCAATGTCTTTCGCAATAGCGAGGGCGTCGCGGGCGATCTCCCGGATCTGGCCCGTCGGGCTGATCCAGTGTCCGCAAAAGTAGAGACCATCCTTCCCGAAATACCGTTGTTTTGCTACCGGGAACCTGAGGTCATCAAAACGTGCGGGATCAACGTCCAGGAGGGAACCGTAGTCATTGTCATAGCCAATGGCGGCAATGACCGCATCGAATTCCTCCGATTGGCCGTCGCAAAAAAATATCATACGATTTTCAATGCGCGCGATCCCGCCCGCAACCCGGATATGCCCCTGCCTGATATGCTTCAGCGTGCCAATATCCAGGACAGGTACTTTACCGTCTTTCCGGATTTCTTCCATAGGACCGTAGGCCATTTTTTTTAGACCCAGTTTTTCAAGATCGCCCGTCAGTCCGCGTATAAGCGGCGCCGTTATGGCATCGGCCAGCCGTGGTTGTAACGGGCTCAGCAGCAGGCTGAGTTCAAGCACCGGGATGCCGAAAATATCCCGCGGGATGACATTGACCGCCGATCTAACGGACATGGACACAGTGGCTCCCTGTTCAAACAAATCGATCGCGATCTCACAGGCGGAGTTGCCAAAACCTATGACCAGCACATTCTGGTTTCTGAAATTTTGACCCGATGCATAGCCGGCACTATGAAGGATGACTCCCGGAAAACTTTCCATTCCTTCTATCTGAACAGGCCGCGGTTTATTAAATGCCCCTGTAGCCATGATCAGTGCGTCTGAACAATAACTGTCATCAACGGTCTCCGTGATCCATTGATTATCCTGCCGGGTGATTTTCAAGGCCTCCGAATTAAATACCGGGCGGATATCAAATTCTTTCTGATACTGTTCGAGGTATTCGATCACTTCTTCCCTGGATGGATAGCGCGGAATATGACGGTCGAATGTCCGGAAGGGAAGATGGGAGATTCTTTTGTTGGTGTGTAAATGCAGACGTTTGTAATGATGATGCCAGGGCGCAGCCACCCGGTCCTGTTTTTCAATCACCAGGAAACTGATATTTTTCTTCCTGAGTGCAGCCGCGCAGGCCAAACCTGAAAAACTGGCTCCCACCACGAGTGTATCCGTTCTGATCACCTGAACAAATTAAGAAAATCCCTCGCCATTTCAAGATCTTCGGCTAGCGGCCTATCGGTTTCCAACGCGCGATATTGGGCAATTCCCGTTTCATTCCATTATCTTCGGACACTGTCTGATGCACCATATGAAACCACACTATCCCATACTGGACGGACTCCGCGGTACAGCCGCCATCTTGGTTGTGATTTTCCATTTGTTCGAAGCATATTTTCCCGTCATGGCGGATCATCCGATGCACCACGGTTATCTCGCCGTGGATTTTTTCTTTCTGCTTTCGGGGTTTGTCGTGGGGTATGCTTATGACGACCGATGGGGGAAAATGCGCATAAAAGATTTTTTCAAAATACGTCTCATCCGTCTTCATCCGCTCGTGATCCTCGGCGTTTTTATAGGTGCCATCTGCTTCTGGTTTGATCCCTGGGCGCATGCAGACAAATGGGGCCTGCTTAAACTGACCGGTGTCATGCTCATCGGAATGACGCTGCTTCCCTCGCCGGACCTGCGGGGATGGAATGAAACCCATTGTCTGGATGGACCCTGCTGGTCACTTCTACAGGAATACATTGCCAATATGCTGTACGCTTTGTTCGGCAGGAAACTTACGCGGGCCGGTCTCTGGATCCTGGTGGCTGCGGGCGCTATTGCCCTGGTATGGACTGAACTCTGGCGGGGTGATGTAGCCACAGGCTGGGGTTACGACACCTTCTGGATCGCCCTGGTGCGGATGGTATTCCCGTTTTTTGCGGGACTTCTTTTATTCAGGACGGGAAAACGGATCCGCATTCCTGCTGCGTATTCGGTCTGTTCCCTGATCCTTATTTTCCTTTTCTTCTTTCCCACTTTTAAATGGAACGGACTGTTTGAATCCGCCTGTATCATCCTTGCCTTTCCGCTTATCGTGGCCATGGGAGCAGGCAGTGATATCAAGGGCCGCTGGTACAGGATCTGCAAATTTTCGGGTGAGATCTCCTATCCGATTTATATCGTGCATTACCCGTTCATTTATATCTATACGGAGTGGGTTTACTATGAGAAACCCGCGCCCTCAACAATTGTTCCTGTCGCCATCGGGCTGTTTTTTTTCTTTATGCTCCTCTCCTGGGCCGCCCTTCGCTTTTATGATGAACCCGTCAGGGCATGGCTTAAAAGAAAATACCTGACCGACAAACCGGCTCCGGTTATCCTGGCCATGCCGGAAACCCGGTAAACCCGGAAAAATAAAAAAATTGCACAAGTGAATACTTGTATATATATTTACAAGCACTTACTTGTATAATATATGATCGCCAGACGAGATCCCTTCCAGGCCATTGCCGACCCGACACGCCGGTCGATTATCGGCATGATCGCTTCAAAGCCCCTCCCCATCGGCGCCATCGCCGCGAAGTTTGAAATGTCCCAGCAGGCTATTTCCCTGCATGTCAGGATCCTGAGCGACTGCGGACTGGTACGCATCACTTCAGAGGGACGAAACCGCATTTGTGAGGCGAGGCTCGAAAAGCTGGAAGAAGTATCGGTGTGGGTAGATCAGTACCGCAGGCATTGGGAAAACAGGCTTGACAGCCTGGAAAACTATCTCGAAAAAATTAAAAAGCAGAAATATGGAAAACGTAAAAAATGACACCGCAAACCGGGAGTTACTGCTAACCCGCAGACTTAAAGCGCCGGTCAGTCTGGTTTGGGAAGTATGGTCAGATCCCAAACATATCGCACAGTGGTGGGGACCCGATGGTTTCACCAACACGATTCATGCGATGGATTTTAAGCCGGGTGGCGTATGGAACCTCACCATGCACGGCCCCGATGGCACGGACTATAAGAACAGGTCAGTCTTCCGCGAGATCGTGCCTTTTAAAAAAATTGTCTACATGCATGAAACCGGACCCAAATTCCTGGCGACGATCCGCTTCGAAGAAATGGGAGAAGAAACGCAGCTTACCTGGCATATGCTTTTTGAAACAGAGGAAGAATTTATCCAGACTGTAAAAACGTTCAAAGCCGATGTGGGCCTGCGACAGAATATTGAAAAACTCAGCGACTATCTCCTGAACCTGAAATAAATTTTATATGACAGGGATAAAATCCGGGTGGGCTCCGGTCAATGGACTGAAGATGTATTATGAAATACAGGGCGAGGGGGAAATTCCCCTCGTCCTGATCCATGGTGGCGGCTCCACGATCGAATCAAATTTCGGAATCCTCCGCCCGATGCTTGAAACCGGTTTCCGGCTGATCGCGATAGAGCTGCAGGCACATGGCCGCACGAGCGATCGCGAAGGACCGGAATCCTTTGAACAGGACGCGGATGATGTGGCGGCTCTTTTATCTTTTCTTGGAATACAGAAAGCGGACTTCGTCGGTTTCAGCAACGGGGGTAGCACCACTTTACAGCTGGCGATCCGGCATCCTGCGCTGGTGCGCAGGATCGTTCCCATCTCCGCAATTTTTCAACGGGAAGGGATGATAGCAGGATTTTTTGATTCCATGCCGAAGGTCACAATGGATGACATGCCCCGCCCGCTGGCCGAAGCTTACCTGAATGTGGCACCCGACAGGGATGGTTTGATCCGCATGTTTACAAAAGACAAAGAACGCATGATTCATTTCGAAGGCTGGCCGGAAGAATGGCTGAAATCGATTGGGGCGCCTACCCTGCTGATGGTTTCAGATCATGACGTGGTTACGGTGGAACATACCCTGAAGATGTCCAGGCTTATCCCCGGATCGTCGCTCGTGGTCCTGCCCGGAACCCATGGTTCCTTTATAGGAGAAATCTGCACGGCTGTTCCCGGCAGTCCCTATCCCGCTATTACGGCTTCCATCATCCGTGATTTCCTAAGTTCGATTGACTGAAGAAGTTCCTGGCATTCCCTGCGAAAGGCAAGGGCTTTTTAAATATTTCCCCTTTTCAGTTCGTCAACGGCATGGTCTGCCGCCCGGGCTGTAAGCGCCATATAGGTGAGTGAGGGATTCTGGCAGGCACTGGATACCATGCAGGATCCGTCTGTAACATATATATTCTTCGCGTCCCAGACCTGATTATGCGCGTTTAACACAGAAGTTTTCGGATCCCTCCCCATACGGGCCGATCCCATTTCGTGAATACCCTGACCTATGGAATAATTTTTATCCCAGGTGGTAATATTTTTTACACCTGCTGCTTCAAACATATCAACCAGTTCATTCACGATGTCCTTTCGCATCGCCCATTCGTTTTCCTTTAGTCCCGCATCCATCGTTAAAACCGGAAGCCCCCATTTATCCTTTACTTCTTTGCTTAGAAAAATGCGGTTGTCGTGATAAGGCAGGATTTCTCCAAAACCCGTAGCCCCGATATCCCAGGGCCCGGGTTCCGTCAGCGCCTCCTTAAGTTCCGCGCCCACATTCAGTTCCGCCACATCACGGCTCCATCCTTCCCGGCTGGCACTGCCCTGGTATCCATAGCCACGCAGGAAATTTCTTTTATCGCCAAACAGATTGGCGAAGCGGGGAATATAAAATCCATTGGCTCTCCTTCCGAAATAATATTTGTCTTCATATCCCTCCATACTTCCCTGGGCACCCAGCATATAATGATGATCCATGATATTATGACCCAGTTCTCCACTGCTGCTTCCCAGTCCCTCCGGCCAGAGTTCCAGGGCCGAATTCATCAGCACCCAGGCGCTGTTAAGCGTGGAGGCATTCAGGAAAATTACTTTTGATGTGAAATGATATGTCTTGTTGGTCACAGCGTCCAGCACTTCAACACCTGTTGCTTTTCCGGTTTCCTTATTGTAGGATATCTGTGTTACAATAGAATCGGGCCTCACCGTGAGCCTGCCTGTTGCCATGGCTGCAGGCAGCGTGGACGATTGTGTGCTGAAATATCCGCCAAACGGACAACCTTCCCAACATCGGTTTCGAAACTGGCATTTCGTTCTTCCCGGTATGGCTTCTGTCAGATTTGCCACGCGGCCTATAAACATGTGCCGGGAGCCTTTGTATTGTGTCCTGATTCTTTCGGCGACGTCTTTTTCCACGCAATTAAGATCCATGGGCGGAAGAAACTTTCCGTCGGGCAGCTGCGGTAATCCTTCTTTGGAACCGCTGATTCCGGCAAACGTCTCAACATAGTCATACCATTTTTCCAGATCCCTGTAGCGAATGGGCCAGTCGACAGCAATGCCTTCCCTGGCGTTGGCTTCAAAATCCAGGTCACTCAGCCGGTAGCACTGTCTGCCCCATAAAATGGATCTTCCTCCCAGCTGATAACTCCTCCACCAGGTGAAGGGCCTTTTCTCCACATAAGGACAGTCTTTTTCATTCGCCCAGTAATCCATGATGGCTTCCTGTGCCGCCGTGCCGTACATGGCCCAGTCGCGCGAGATCACCGGATTGTCTGATTTTTGTTTTACTGTGGCAGACCCCCGGTGTGGAAATTCCCAGGGAGAAAGACTCGCGGTTTTGTATCCTGTAATATGTTCCAGCAGGGGCCCCCGTTCAAGCATCAGTACCCGCAGGCCTTTTTCTGTGAGCTCTTTTGCAGCCCAGCCTCCGCTGATTCCCGATCCGATCACAATGGCGTCGTAATCGTTTTGGCCAGAGGCCTTGTTGTTGATGTGCAGGGTATCGCCAGGCATAATTGTTTTTTTATTTGATAAATCTATTCGCTCATCAGGGTTATATAGGTTCCCGCAGGCAAAATAAAATCCGCTTTATTATTTTTTACCGCTATTGGATTTCCTTCTTTCATCGACGAACTCCGGTTCGTCGCATATATTTTAAATGAATGAACGGTTGCAGGCAGGCCACTCAGATGCACCATCCGTTCTGCACCATCATTCACAATATGCATTGAATATTTACCGGAAGCAACGTCACCCAGTGCGGCGCAACTGATATTCGTACGATCGCCTTTTAAGGGTAAATATTTTAATCCTTTTGGTGTAGAAGCCAGTTGTTTGAGATTCCAGAATCGCTGGGTTGGTCGTAGGGGCCCCTGTGTTCCGAAAATACCCACGCCGGTGAGCGGCGAATAATCTGACGTGAGCTGCCACTGTAAGATAGTCATGGGCTGGCAAATATCCATCAGCCGGATATACAACATGATCTCTTCCATCGTGTAAGTCTGTTCCAGGAAAATCGCTGGATAGGCCCAGGCCGCCGCATCGATACTTCCCTCCCCAACAATCAACGGAAGATTAATTTCCCTGGAAGCAGCGGCCCACCGGGATAATAATCCGCTTTCCCAGCCTCTCCATGAATGAAATGAAACGGCTCCGATAAAGGGTTTTGCCTCTGCATCGTGTAAAGCCGGTTCGATAAAGGAATAGGTAGTGGCGTCTGAATTATCACCCAATAATATTTTGGTTGATAAACCACGCGATATAAAATATTTACCGAGTTCTTTAATCAGTTGATCATGTTCAACGCCGGTTTGTCGTACATAAATTCCCAGATCCGATTCATTAAAAGAAAAAAACTGCACTTGAACCCCATAACGATCCCTGAGATAAAGAATATAATCTGCAATGGATCGATAGCTGTATTGCACACTATCCGGGTTCAGCGGATTTCCCCAGATTCCATGAACGGGCGAAGAAACCGGTTTACCGATGATCGCCCAGTCTGGAGCTGACCAGGCTGTCAGGATAACAGGAATTCCGCGTAGCTGGAGCTTTTGTGCCATCTCCATCGCTCTTAGCACATGGGGGTCCAAACGACCTTCCGCGGCTGCTTTTACCGGATCGGCATTTTTTCCGGGTTGCCAAAAACGCCAGGGCATTTCCACCCGGCCCCAGGCCACGCGCATATTATTCAGGCAATAGTCGATAACCTGCGGATCGTTTTTCAGATTCTGAATGCGAAAATTGCCTCCGAAACCGGCAAACTCCCTTCCCGGATTTGTTGTATCAATTACCATCCGGATACCTTTCCGGTCTATTTTTCCGCCGGCCTGAATAGTAAATGTCTTTTCCGATTTTTGACCCGCTGTTAATTTCCCGGATTTAATAGGGATATAAATATCTACCAGCGGATTTTCAGTCGTGCCGCCATTTCTTACATAAATGGTTTCCGGATCCTTCCACCGGATATCCAGATGACGATTTGGAGAAGAAATACTCAACGCGCGGGCACTTGCTTTCATCAGATTCCCCTGATCATCCGGTTGAATGGAAGTAAACCCTGTTTTTTTATTCCGGTCAACCGTCAGGATTCCGTGTTCATATTCCGTGAGCGGGAGACTGACACAGAAATAAATACCGGAGATCAGCGTATCCACTAAACTGGTGGAGCGGATAGTCACGACCGCGTTGCCGGGCGCCCCGCCCATCGCCCCGATTTGTACG
>Ga0207691_10000013_pt1 | contig 147349 bp, 134 predicted proteins | sample KBSM13metaG_FD_184327 | JGI IMG/M metagenome (GOLD analysis project Ga0207691, IMG submission 184327) | Miscanthus rhizosphere microbial communities from Kellogg Biological Station, Michigan, USA - KBS M1-3 metaG (SPAdes) (version 2) | ecosystem: Host-associated > Plants > Roots > Rhizosphere...
TTTCAATCCCCGGATACTTACCAAATATTCCATGGCCTGCGGGTGGGCCCTTGCCAAGTCGCACGCCAAGGCCGGCAGGGCCCCTGAAATCACTGGATATATTGGAAAAACCGATGCCTTCGCCGGAGCCGTTACGGAATTTGCCCTGAGTTATGCCGACCGCACGGAGAAGGATTTTGAACTGTTACAGGCGGCTGAAAAGTCCGGCCGGATCACCGCAAATCATGAGCATTGAGTCCATTGAACTTAATAAACCACTGACAAATAAAACCCTGTGAGGATTTAATGATTTTTTATTACGAATAGCAGCCTCGACCCCACCCGGCCCGGTTTTGATACTGTCAGGGAAAACTGTCTTTCAAATAAACTTTTGCCTTCTCCCGTCTGTTCTCGCAAGATCCACTCACCAAAAAACACAGGTTTATGAAATACGTCCTTGTCGGATCACTGGGGAATATCAACAAGTCCCTGGTCCGGATATTAACCAGCGCTAAACAGGAGGTGACCGTTATCACCCATCATCCTTCCCGCGTCTCCGAAATCGAGAAAACCGGCGCAAGAACAGCTGTCGGTTCGGTGGAGGATACCGATTTTCTTTCCCGTTCATTTTTGGACGCCGATGTGGTATATACCATGGTCCCGCCAAAATATGATGCACCGGATATGAAGAAACATATTCATCAGATCGGACGGAATCTTGCCGCGGCGATCAAGGGTTCCGGTGTACAAAAAGTAGTAAACCTGAGCAGTGTGGGCGCCCATATGAGTTCCGGATCCGGACCCGTGGTCGGCCTTCACCGCGTGGAACTGGAACTGAATGCCCTAAACGACGTGGACGTAAAACACCTGCGCCCCGGGTATTTTTATTTCAATTTCTTCCCGATTACCGGCATGATCAGGCAGGCGGGATTTTATGGAAATAATTTCGGACCGACCGCCGATGTCTTTATGGTTCATCCGGATTCCATCGCTGAAGCGGCTGCCCAGGAAATACTCAATCCTACTTTTACCGGAAAATCTTTCCGTTATGTCGCGGACGATATGCGGAACAGCCTTCAGATTACCAACGTCCTTGGAAACGCCATCAGGAAACCGGATCTGAAGTATGTAGAATTCAGCGACGAACAGGCACAGCAGGGCATGATCGCCGCGGGAATGCCTCCTAATGTAGCGGAGAACTATGCCGAAATGGGAAGGTCGATCCGTACCGGCGAAATGATGGCTGATTTGAAAAAAGCCAATATTCCGCTGGGCAGGATCAAGCTGGAAGATTTCGCCCCTGTATTTGCGGAAACTTATGCGCAGGAAGGGGTATTGCATGAGGCCTGACACTCATCTGCCTGATACGGGCTGGAGGACACCAAAAATATTGCCCTCGGGATCTTTCCTGTAAGCCAGGATACCGACACCGGGGACATCCATTTTATCCGTGGCCACGGTGCCGCCGAGCTCTTCGATCTTTTTAAGCGTCTCATCGATATTTTCCACTTCGACGGTGCAGACATATGCATTGACGGGTTCGCCTCCGGAAGGACCCGGTCCCTGGCGGGGTGTGATGCCGCCGTTGATGCCGGTCCATTGTGTGCCGGGCTTGTCTTCACCCGTCGTTACCATCCGGTAGTTGCCCATCTGAGGTCCCAGGTCCTGGATTTTCCAGCCGAAGACCTCTTCATAAAATTTTTGCATTTTGTTGAGATCGGTGGCGTGGATCTCGAAATGTACAACCCTGTTCATTTTGTTTGTTTTAATGATAACCTGAAAGGAATTTAATTTCTTTTCCCCTGGGCTTATCATTAAATTTTAGGCGCGCATCAATAAAAGGATGAGTGGCGGCCTTACTCCGTCCGCAGATTACTCACGGGATTGGCGAGTGCTGCGCGTATGGCCTGTACGCTGATCGTCGCAAAGGCAATGATCAGGGCCACGGCGCCGGCCGCGATGAATATCCACCACCCGATTTCGATCCGGTAGGCAAAATCCTGCAGCCATTGATACATCGCATACCAGGCCACCGGAAAAGCAATTAGGGCGGCCACGCCGACCAGAAGGATGAAATCGCGCGAAATGAGTTTTACAATGCTCGGGACGCTGGCACCAAGTACCTTTCTAACCCCGATCTCCTTTAGCCGCTGGCTGATAGTGAATGCGGAAAGCCCGAAGAGGCCAAGGCAGGCGATAAAGATCGCGATCCCGGCGAAGATGGAAAAGATGCTTTGCTGCTGGCGTTCTGTTTTGTAGAGGCTGGCAAAGCGCTCATCCAGGAATGAGTACTCAAACGGCGTTTCAGGAAGATATTTTTTCCAGGTCTTTTCAATATGGTCCATAGCCGCCATATTGTTTCCCGTGATCTTTACAGAAATCCGGTTATATCCCCCGGGTTCATTTGACTCGTACAATACCAGGGGCACGATACGCTGGTGCAGGGATTCAAAATTGAAATCCTGATAGACGCCTACCAGCTGTCCTCGTCGTCCGCCGTAGACAAATTGTTTTCCGATGGCTTCATCATTGGATTTCAATCCCAGGACCCGAACGGCTGCCTCATTGATCAGGAAAGATGATGTGTCCATTCCGAAGGATTTGGAGAAATTTCTTCCGGCCAGTATTTTCACCTGGTAGGTGGGAATAAAATCTTCATCAGCCCTCACATTTTTGATATCGGCCCTGGTAGGTTGCAGTGAATCTCCGCGGTTGATCTGCGATCCCAGGGCATCGAGCAGTCTCCCGGAAGGGATGCGGCTGGAGCGGGCCACTTTTACCACATTGCGGTCAGAAAGCAATTCGGATTTAAATGCTTCCCAGGAGTCCTTTAATCCCTCATGGTTATTTAGCGTAACGATATTGTCTTTGTTCATTCCCAATGCGCGCGTTTGCATATAGCGAAGCTGGAGGAATACCACGGCGGTGCTGATGATGAGGATGATGGAAATGGAGAACTGCACCACCACCAGTGCCTTGCGAAAGGAAAGACCTGAAGTACTGGTTTTCAAAATGCCCTTGAGTACTTTGGCTGGCTGAAAGGAAGACAGGAAGAGTGCAGGATAAATGCCTGCCGCGATACCCACGATCATCGGCACGAAAAAGAGGATGACGATTATCTTCCATTTCAGAAGCACGTCTATGCTCAGCGTCTGCCCGGCGAGGTTGTTAAGCCAGGGAATAACCAGCGATACCAGCACGACAGATAAGATCATTGCGATCCATGTGATCAGTACCGACTCCGTTAAAAACTGCAGGATAAGTTTTGACTTGAGGGCACCGATCACTTTACGCACTCCGATTTCCCGCGCACGCAGGATAGACCGGGCCGTCGACAGGTTCATGTAATTGATACTGGCGATCAGCAGGATGAATAATGCGATGGCAGAGAAAATATATACCCGCCGGATATCCCCGTTGGTTTCCAGTTCGGAATCCTTATGGGAGTAAAGATGAATATCAGTCAGTTTTCTTAAGTTAAGGCTGGTCCAGTCAGAAGCTTTATGGGTGGCATCATTGCCCTCCTTCATGTGACGGTTCAGGAAGGCTGGAAATCGCGATTCCATATTCTTCGGATTATAATGTTCCGGCAGCAGGAGATAAACGTAAAATGAATTGTTGCCCCAGTTGCTGTGCAGATTGGCTTCTCCGTAAACGGCTGTATCATTGAGTGTCCTGAAAGAAATCAGGATGTCCGGGTGCCAGTGTGCATCATCCGGCAGTGACTTCATTATCCCCGTCACCTTGCAGGTCTGGTTGTCCAGTTTCAATATTTTATTTATCGGATCCTCAGTACCGAAATATTTTCTTGCGGTTTCTTCGTTAAGAACCACGGAATAAGGATCAGCGAGTGCATTTTTTTGATTTCCCTTTATGAGGTCCACGTCAAAAACACTAAACAGGTTTCCGTCGGCAAAATAAATTTCGTGCTCATTAAAGATCTTGTCATTCTGACGAACCGTAACAGTGCCTGACGGCAGAATAGCCGTGATCTTTTTAATTTCAGGAAAATCATTGGGCAGCAGGAAAATAAACGGAGGAGAAACAGCACCCAGTTCAAGATTAATCGCGTGGGATTCCACGTTCATAAAAGTTCTTTCCACCCGGTAGATGTTCTCTGCGTTTTTATTGTAGCGGTCATAACTGCGTTCGTGTAACACAAAAATGGCAATCAGCAGGGCGATAGTAAGGCCGACGGTCAGCCCAAAAAGGTTGACGAAGGAAATGAACCTGTATTTGAGCAGGTTGCGAAAGGCCACTTTAAGATAGTTCCTGATCATGTTGAAGGGATTTGACGATAAACCGATAAAGCTCAAGGTCTGTGCCAACGCCCAAGTGCTTACAGGATAAGCCTTTCCGGCCGTACGGTGTCCGGGAACTGTCCGCATACGTACAATGACGTCCGGTTTAAGGGTCAGGTTATTGTTTTGCCGATAGTCTCGATTTCCATGATCCGGACCCAGCGGATCAGCAGGCTTGCCATATAGCCGGTCCCGCCGGTAGTAAAGTATTTTTCATGGACCTGTATGCGATTCAGCGCAGGAAACAGATTGGCCGGTCTATTCTCCTGAAAAGTTATGCACATTAAATACGGCAGGCAATATTTTGCCGTTCTTTTCGTAGGTCTAACCAAATCCAATATTTTATGGAATGTACAATCTACGGTGACAACGTCACCATCGATCCGCGCGGGAGATATATTGGTAGCATCTTCCGGTTTACAGGCAGCAATTTGCCGCGGCTGGGACTTCCCGATCATTTTCTTTTTCAGATGCCTGATAAGTTCGCCTTCAATGTGGAGCAGAATGTAAACCAGGATGATCAACTCATCAACACACTGCCGGTTACCAATGGCATGTGTGCACTGATCCGTTACCTTCGGGAATGGATACAAAGCGGGAAACCGGAATAGGGTTTTCCTTTAGTGAAGCGGCCATAAGCGGAACCGGGGGGATGTCCAATTCCATCAGGTGCTGCCTCTCTATTTTATCTTCAGACCAGGCACCAGGGGGATCGTCTCTACCAGCTCGAGAGATTTGACCATATCTTTTGTAGTGGTCTTATACTTTAGAAAATGAGGTGTCTGCAAATGGGCTTTATACGCCTCTTCGTCCGCATAAATTTCCAGGATGGTAAAATGCGTTGGATGATCCTTTTCAGCAACAGGATAAATAACCAGTACACCGGGCTCCAGACGCATGGCCGCTTCGACCCCCTCCTTTAATGCGGTTTTATAGGGTTCCAGCTGGGCGGAATCAATTACGAGTTTTGCGAGTCTGACCATTTGATGTTTGCTTTGAGCGCATGTTTTGTCCGGCAAGGCAACAGCCAGCATGCTGAGCATTCCTGTCAGCATCGTAAAGCCTGCTTTTAATAATTGCATTTTTCAAATCTTTAATCAAAATTACTCAGCCCGTGGATTCTTTCCTGAACTGGAAAAAATCAGGGTAGCCATTACCGAAATATACGGTATCTTAAGTAAGGAAATTAATGAACATGCCGGTTCCCGACTGCCTTCAAGGCACAGTAAAATCATTTGGCGTTTTTGTTTTACTGATAACCGGATTAGCCGTTTCGGGTCAAAACAACTACGAGATTCAGGTATATGCTTCGCCTACCCAGCCCAAGCACTCTTCCATCTTTGAATTGCACAGTAATTACACGATGAATGGAAGTACAGAGATCGTGGACGGCGTGATTCCGTCAAACCATTCCGTTCATGAAACGGTAGAAATTACCACGGGCATCACACCGGTATTTGAGATCGGCGCATACCTTTTTACCAACTACACACCCGGATACGGCTACCAGATTGTGGGAACCCATCTCAGGCCAAGGGTCATGGCACCCGGCGACTGGGGTATTCCATTCGGTCTTAGTTTGTCGCTGGAGTTTGGTTATCAGAAACCAGCCTATGCAAATGAAACCTGGAGCCTTGAAATAAGGCCCATTCTGGACAAGCAATGGGACAAATTATATGTTTCCTTTAATCCTACATTCGGTATTGCATTAAAAAGTCAATACAGCAATGCGGTGCCGGCTTTCGAACCGAATCTCAAGATATCCTATAATCTTTTTGGCAACAATGCATTCGGTCTCGAATACTATGGGGACATGGGACCTGTAACACAGTTTGACCAGGGTTCTCAGCAGAACCACGCGCTGTTCATTGCCTACGATCTTCTCAACAATCCGAAATGGGAAGTCAATGCAGGCGTAGGGTTCGGACTAACTCCTGCCACCGATCCGGTCGTGATAAAATTAATTTTGGGAAGAAGGGTGAAATGGAAATAAAAAACCATACGTGCCCCCAAGAGAAAATGCCCTTTTGGGGCATTTTGCTTCTTTGGTAAATAGAGTGGATGAGCAAGAATTTTGGAATCCTTATTTGGCAAAAATCGTATTCCAGTCATTCTTCATACTGATGACCGTCCAACCGTTTTTTTTCGCCTCGTCGTAGAGTGATTGCGTAAAGGTTCCCACTTTCGTGGCGGGCAATCCCTGGGCAGGACCGTATGCGTATTCACGTGTGGAATCGTCATGCATCACCAGCATGGCCAGTCTGGCACCTCCGCCTCCTTTTGCATATTCGAGCATCTGACGGTCGCCGTCTGAATTTCCGAAGGAAGCATTTGGACGGCGTCCGATAAACAGTTGAATACCCTGTGCTTTTCCGGGGCCGTTGTCATTGAGCAACAATTTGGGATTTTTCAGCAGTTCAGATTTTCCCGTGGCAGAGTCCAGTTTGTATGTCGTGGTAACAGAAGTTCCAATCACCTGCTCGGTAGGCACACCGTAGGTTTGGTTTGAATACACGCGTACGAAGTCCTGGCCGCCCCCCGTGACGATATAAGTTTTATAACCGTTATCCCTCAGGTAACGCATTACCTCCTGCATCGGCTGGTAGGTAAGTTCCGTATACAGTTTACCCCAGCGATGGTCTTTTGCCTTTGACAGCCAGTCCTGAACCTCAGCCCTGAACTGCGATACTGACATTCCGGTCAGCGTCATGACCGCTATTTTTTCCAGGTCGGGTAAGGTGAGTTTTTCCAGAGCTTCCCTGTTGCCGGACATGACGGTTTTAAACGGTTCCACGTTCTTTAAAGCGGGCTTCTGTTGTACGATCGCCGGAACACGGTCAAGGCAATACACCAGTTGACTGTAAATAGGATGTTCCACCCAGAGCGTTCCGTCCTGGTCGAATGTAGCAATCCTTTCGCCTGGTTTTACAAAGGCTGAGTCGCCGGAATCGGTCGTATGATGAACAAAAGAAATAATGGATTGCTTTGCAGCGCCTTCATTCCATGAAGGCAACGGGTCAGCCGCTGTTGTTTTTTGGCTTGCTGAGTCCGTTGCGACAGAATCGGTAGACACGGCTCCGGAATTTTCATTGGCACCATTGCATCCGGAAAGAAAGGCAGCGGCCATCAGGCAGGGAATTATTGTTCTTGTTCTTAGTAAAATGAGCAGATTCATAAGTGAAAGGTTTAATGATGAAAATTTATACATTTCAATAAAATTAGATCATATCCCGGGTCGAAAAGATTTGATATAAATTTTTCAAAAAAATAGTACGATTGTCATATAGTATTACCGATATCGAAATTCAATTTAATTATATGTGCTTCCGAGATTCAATTGAAGATTAATAAAATTGGTCAGTTGTTCAAATCGCAGTTTGATCAGATTGAGCTGGCTGGCCGTTTGCGCCTGTTGCAGCTGAAGCACAGAAAGCAGATCGATAGACCCTGCGTCATATTTCAAACGGGCAATTCTCAGGGATGAAGTCCTGTCGTCGAGCACATTCTTTTCGATAGCATACCGCTGAGTCAACAGCACCTGATACATTAAACAGTTCTCCACTTCTCTGAAAGCGCGAAGAGCGACGATTCCATAGTTCGTCACTGCGATTTGTTGTTCGTCTGTAGCAATTTTAATCTGGGCGGGAAGCCGGCCTGCTGTATAAACCGGGACGGTTAGACCGATAGATGCAGCGATCATCCATGGATTAAGCTGAAGGAGCAAAAGGAGATTGTCAGCCAGTCTGCCCCCTACCACATTAAGAGAGAAGCTGGGGTATAACGCAAGCCGCGCGGCTTCTTCCTTGCGAAATGCGGCGATTACTTTTTTCTCCGCGGCTAACATGTCCGGACGCCTTGTCAACAATGAAGAAGGAATGCCCGGGGAGACCGGTGGAGGCTGTACAGCAAAATCTTCTGCAGTTTTCAATTCCGCCGACGGATACCGGCCCAATAGTTCTTCCAGGTTGCGACGTGTTTCTTTTTCATATCCCTCAGCCTGAATTTCCATACTCTGTGCAGCATGCAGATTTGCCTTCGCCTCTTCTACGTCCAGGTCGCCCACCCTGCCCAGGTCCCGTTTTAATTTTACAATGGCGAGCATATCATTATAGTTGGCTACAGTTTGCCTCGCAACCGATAAAGCAAGCCTCGTTTCGATGGTCAGATACCAGCTTTTGGCGGTTGTAGCCGCCAGTGATTGCTTTGCGAAAAGAAAATCGAGCTGGCCAGCCTCGTAGCCCGATGCGGCGGCGGCCTGTTCCGATCGAAGTTTTCCCCAAACATCAGGTTCCCATGCAACCAAACCGATGGCCTTGGTGCCCGAATAAGCGCCACTGTTTTGATCATCCAGCATAGAGCTATAGCCTGCATCGCCTCCGATTTGCGGCTTTAGCCTGGAAGAAACAACAATGAAACGCTGCTGTTCGATTTCTACGAGTGAAGCCGCCTTCCTAAGGTCAAGGTTGTTAAGGACAGATTCCTCCACAATCCTGTTCAGAGAGGAATCATTCAATAAGGAAAGCCAGTTGTTAAGGGATATGCCTGTATCCGTATCGGCAATCCAGGTTTCAGGTATTCGGGTTGAATCTGGCAAGGCGTCTGCGAGGATTTTTGATTGCGCAGGGGGACTGTTCAGCTTACAACCATACAATACACAACCCAATATCGCGCAATGGACAATAGATGAAAAATACTGTCGCGAATAAAATTTCATCAGAAAGGAATTGGGTAAAGCCAGTTCAACCAGGAATATGTCCGGATACCGATCCGTCGCAAAGCAGCCCAGGCACCCTTCATTCCTGACGTATAAATTGCCGCCGCTCCTTCCGTTCCGATAGAGAACCTGGAGAGATCGGGGCCGTCAAAAACAATTTTTACGGCGTATTGGCCCTGTGGTCTTGTCGGAGGAGCAGGTTGGAAATCCGGTAATGTTCCGCTTGGCAAAAGCTGACCACTTCCATTCGCCTTCCAGATAGCCGCGACCTTAGCCCTGAATATCTGTCCGGGATACAGATTCAGGGCAACTTCCACCGGCTGTCCGACTTTGACATATTTGAGATTTTCCTGGTAATAATTAACGAGGAGATAGCGTCCTGTGTCGCAGATAAAAGAAGCGATCGCTCCGAGACGCACATCGCCTGCCACCATGCCCGGCCGAACCTGCAGATTTACAATATGACCATCTTCGGGAGCGAAAATCGTTGTATTGTCGAGGTAATACAAAGCTTCCGACAATTCTGCCTCGACCTCGGCTACTGCCGTGTTCACTCCATCGATGCTTGACTGCAGATTCAGGCTGGATTTCTTCAGTTCCGAACCGCTTTCCTTAACGGCAGCCTCATTAATTTTCAGCTGAACGTCCGCCCGCTGGGCATCCTCTGCAGACCCGCCGCCATTTGCTGCCAGTTTTGTCAACAGGTCCTGCTGATACCTGGCAAAAACCGATTCGCTGGTCGACTTGTCTAGCTTATGCTTCGCAATTTCCATGTCTGCGTGCAGGACTTTTACGTTTTGCCTTGCCTGGGCAAGCTGAGCCATTAATTTTTGAACCCTGTAGATATAAGGGCGGCGGTCAAAACGAAAAAGCGGAGCTCCTTTTTTTACCGGCACGTCGGGCTGCACCAGTACTTCAGTGACCAGAGTGGGTTCCGTGAGGCGGGGAACAAGCTGGATCGTATGCTGAATAATTCTCGCATCAGTAGAATAGGGAGTTACAAAACGAAGTCCCACCATAAACACAAAGAGCACATGCACAAAAACAAAACTGGACAGGGCAGCCCATGTCATTGTAAACCGTAGCCATTTGAATTTAAAGAAAACCAGCCAGATGACCACTACATAAAAGAACATGATAAGAAGGGCAGCAATCATGGATTTTCTTTTTTATCAGGTGGTTCACTATTTCTTTCTGCGTCGTTTCCTGAAGTTGTTTTGATAACCGGCTTATTTGAAAGGCGTGCGATCTCTTCATCGATGGCTTCATCTTCCTGTTTAGGGAAACGCCGGACATCGATAACCTGTGTAGGTTTAAACGCCCAGACAAATGCCTGAATCCAGGGAACTACGGGCAGGAAGCCGGCCCACCCAAGCAGTTTGACGGCTTCTGCATCCGGATGTTTTCTGGCGATGGCTATTCTGCCCGGCAGACCGGCCAGCCAAAGAACCACTGCAAGCACGGCGGCTATGCAAAGAAAGAGAACGATAAAAGTGATGTAATCCCAAATGTCTAGTTCAAAACCGAACATGATCAAAGGTTTTGTTTTGTAATAAAACGGAAGGAAGCGATCTGAAGTTTGCAGGGAAGGACTACAGGTGGTCAGGTGGACCAGATGTCAAATATAAAATATAAAACTTAAACGGATATGCAGTAACAGTTAAGTGTCTGTATGCGCAGGGAGTGACAAAAATGCTATCAGTGTTTGCGAGTCGGGATAAAAAAACCCCGTTCTTCTGGATATTTCGTTGACTCCGCTGACAAACAAAAATGACCCCGCATGAGGCGGGGTCATTCATTATTTGGCGGAGAGAGAGGGATTCGAACCCCCGGTACCTTTGACAGTACACCTGATTTCGAGACAGGCACATTCGACCACTCTGACATCTCTCCGGAAAGGCTGCAAAAATAAAAAATTCTGCGCCATACAATGAGAGACTGTCAAAATATAATCAGGACCTGCGAATGATACAATTTAGTGTTGCAATGTTACGGTATCAACAACGGTAACCTGTCCAAGAGTCACTACAGCGGTTTTTGCAGCAACCTGGTAAGTAGTGTCTGATGGAACAAATGAAAGTGAATAAGTATTTGCCGGAACGTCGCGGATTAAATAACCGCCGCTGGTGGTATCTGTAAAGGTTGATGCAACGGTATCCGGCCCCGCGATTGCATATACGGCTGTTCTTATTGAACCAGGCACTACAACACCCTCAATATTTCCACCGGATGGTTCCAGGGAAAGAATACGCAGTACTGGTTTCAGGAGATACTGGCCGCTATTGCCTGCCTTGTTGATGGACTTTCCTGCATCAAAGTCAAGCGTCAGCCGGTAAAGTATACCTCCTGCGACATCCTGATGAATTTGCACTTTTAATCCCGATTCCTGAGCACTTGGCGTCTTAAGTGGAATCTTCGTACCATCCAGAGTGACCAAATAGTTGTTGTCACCGAGAATCAGGCGGATCTGGCTGATTTTACCAGGCGGGATGGTTGCGTCGGCAAGGAGCGTATCTTTTCCCTGGGTCAAATCAAACAAATTGTAAAGACCGGGATGGGTACCGTTCAGGATGAGCGGATCATGACCGTCTTCCAGAATTTCAATCTGCTGAACATCAATCCACACTTCCTTTACATATGGAAAAGGAGCATCCGTGAGCGCCACCTGCAGGCGGGCATCACCGGAATTGGAATTCACGTTTTCGTGTGAACAGGAAGCAATCAGGGATAAGAAAAATAGAAATAATGGGATAAAAAACAGAGACTGAAGTCGTTTCATAAAGTGACGTTTAATACCTGCTAATTGCAAAGACTGTTCCAAATAAGACGATCATGTTGCGCTGATATAGGGATTTTACTAGTATAACGCATTAATTACTGAAAAGGCAACGTGAATCTGCGAATCTGTGCAATCCCGGGTCGTGTATTTTGCGTGATAATCGGATAAAATACGCACATTATCCAAGGGGAATGTTGAATCCGAATGTGCTGCCCTCACCTATTCTGCTTCTGACCCAGATTTTGCCACCCATGGCTTCGATAAATTCTTTACAGATCGCGAGTCCTATTCCGGAACCTTTTTTATCGGATCTGCCGGGAACCTGAAAATATCTTTCAAAAATGCGATCCAGATAGGGTTCATCTATTCCCTGTCCGTTATCCGTCACAGAAAATGAAATTTGTCCATCCATTCTAGAGCAAATAATAATAATATTACTTCTGTCGGGAGCATATTTTATGGCATTCGTAAGGAAGTTGTTTAATACCCAGCTTATTTTATCCGGATCCACCCTGATGGCGGGCAGATCTTCTGTCAGATTCTTTTCTATCTTAATCTCTTTTTCCCTCGCTGCTGCCGAAACAGTGTTAGTAGAATTTTCGATGATTTGATAAGGACTGACCGATTGAATGTCGAGCTGGATTTTTCCTGCTTCGATCTGCGACATATTTAGCAGTTCACTTAGAATGCGAATCATTCTCAAATTGTCATTCTTTAATTGCTGAATAAGTTCTCTTCTTTCTTCCGGGCCTATGCGCTCGTCCTCCAACAACTTCAGACTGAAATCGGAGGATGCAAGCGGCGTCTTCAGTTCATGGGAAATGGTGGCTATAAAATCAGTCTTTGCTGCGTCCAGTTCTTTAAATGAAGTGATATTTTTTAGTACAATCACTTTATTATTCGTTTCTCCCTGAGACACGTCGATGGTTTCTTTGGCATAGTAATTCTCTTTACCATCCAGAACGACTTTAAAGGGATTCTTTCCTTCATTTTCCATAAGGAATCGGAAGAGATCATTTTTCCTGCTTAACTCCTCTGTAGCCTTTCCTATCGTGTCTTCTCCCTTTAATCCCAATAATTGCAAGGCCTGCTGGTTGGCAAACAGCACAGAATTATTTTTGTCTATCCCTATACTGGCATCCCTGAGGCTGTTGATTACGGCCTCCGCTCTCGATTTCTCGAAAATAATTTTATTCAGGCTACTGTTTTCGAAGTATTCGAGCCTTTCTGCCATTTCATTAAAAGCATCCGCTAACTGACCGAATTCATCCTTTGAATCGATGTGGATACGGTGAGAATAATTTCGCCGGCCAATTTCTTTAATCGCTTCTGTCAGTTTGCGGATAGGATTGGTAAGTATCCCCGGAAAATTAAAGGCAAAGGTGAAGCCAACGAGAAAAATAATGGCGACAACAGTAATGAGAAGGCCCATTGCATCTTCTACTGATTTTTCTGCCTTCTCATTTTTTATTCTTATCGCTGTCATGTTCATGAGCAGAATTTGCTGAAGTTCAAAACCGATCTGATTCGAATTTGCTTTTATCGAATCTCCGGACTTTAAGCGATTAAACGCAATCCGCAGCGCTTTCGTTGCATCGGATTCGCCGGGTTCTGTAATATTAGCCTCCTGCATTCTTAATTCAATCTCAAAGGAGTCAATGTAGTTGGTTTTGCTGTCCTGAATGCTATCAAGTGCCTCTTGCATTGAATGACAATACTGAATAGTTTCATAATTGGCTTGTAATACATTTTTAGATTGTCCCCTGAGCTTTGTCAGATAGTAAATGCTGAACCCACCTGATGCAACAACAAGCAAAAAGAGAAAGATAGTTCCCAGCCGGATTTTATTTTTTACAGATTGGCCCATCAGGATAAGATAACTATATCCACATTGTTTTTTGAAAGTTCCTTCAGAAGCTGGTTGAACAGACTGGTTTTTAATACGATCTGCCAAAGCTTCAAATGAGGTTTGCCCAGACAGACAGTAGTTATTTTCTTTTCCCGGATTGTTTCAAGAATGGCTTTTGCAACCCTTTCTCCCTTTTTTTGAATTACCTCGGCGCCCATCTCCGTTGCATTCTTAAAATTATTTATCAAATGACGCTGCCTGTCCAATGGTATCCTGTCCAACGCCTCATTTGGAGTCTGTACATAAAGGACAAACCACTTGCTGTTGTAGTATGAAGTCAGCCTTGCTGTTTTTCTGATAATCCGCTGCGCTGTTACACTATTGCTGGAAATACAGGCCAGCAGATGTTCATGTTGAAAGGGATTCGTTTTGGAAGTAATTGAATAATCCACCTTTCTTTCTACCTGTCCGGCTACTTCTTTCAAGGCTAGTTCCCGGAGTTGAAGTATTTTGTCAGCCTGAAAGAAGTTGGTCAGCGCCTGCTGTACTTTGCTGTGATCGTAAATTTTCCCTTCTTTTAATCTGGCAATAAGTTCATCAGCGGTCAGGTCTATATTAACTACTTCATCTGCTATCTGCAGTATTCGGTCGGGCACGCGTTCCCTTACCTCAATTCCGGTAATTTCTTTAACGTCTTCCGTAATGCTTTCAAGATGCTGGATATTAAGCGCAGAGATAACGTCTATTCCTGCTTCCAGAATGTCCAAAACATCCTGCCATCTTTTTTCATTTCTGCTTCCAGGGATATTGGTGTGTGCCAGTTCGTCTATTATTACTACGGCGGGATGGAGTAACAGCGTTGCCTGAACATCCAGTTCGTCTAGTTTTTTCCCTTTATAAAAAACTTCTCTGCGCGGAATAATAGGTAATCCTTCCGTCAGCACTTCAGTTTCCTTCCTACCGTGTGTTTCTATATATCCAATCCTGATGTTCTCTCCCTTGTCAAGCCGGCGGTGAGCTTCCTGTAGCATACGATAGGTCTTTCCCACTCCGGCACTCATGCCGATATAGATTTTGAGTTTTCCCCGGCTGCCTGTCCGGGATAGTTTTAAAAACTGCTCAACTCTTGCGGTTCTCTCGTCGATACCTGACTTTGACATCAATTCTTGTTATTGACTATTTTAGACCATCTAAATTTAAGTTCAACTGCAATACATTTACTTTTTCTGTCCCAAACAATCCAAGCAGGGGTTTTTCGATGTTCCGGGCTACTAAGTTCCTGACTTTTTCTTCGGAAAGATTTCTTCTTCTGGCGATTCTTGCAACCTGTATATAGGCGGCCTGCACAGAAATATGGGGATCAAGCCCACTTCCTGAGGCGGTTACCAGATCAGAGGGAATTTCCTGCTTTTGGATTCCCGGATTATGTGCGAGAAAGCTGTCAATTCTGCTTTGTACACTTTGCAGATATTCAGGGTTGGTTGGTCCTTTGTTACTTCCTCCGGAAGCGGCGGCGTTGTAATCTACCGCGGAAGGCCGGCTCCGGAAATATCTATCGTCTGTAAATTTTTGCCCCAATAGTTTCCATCCCACGATTCTATTGCCTGCTGAAACGGTTTGGCCTCGTCCCCTGCCAGGGGTTAGCTGTGCTAACAGCCAGATGATAAAAGGGTAAATAACCATAAAAAAAAAGATACAAACCAGGGTAAGCCGGATGGAAGCTAAAATATTTTGTTTCATAAATTCGATTGTTAAAATAAGGCAGATACCAGGAGGTCAATAAGTTTGATCCCTGCAAAAGGGACGACTAGCCCTCCAAATCCATAGATAAGTAAGTTCCTTCTCAATAAGGCACTGGCGCCAATAGGGCGGTAGGCAACACCTGTGAGAGCCAGGGGGATCAGGCATGGTATGATGAGGGCATTGAAAATTACCGCCGAAAGAATGGCGCTTTCGGGACTGTGAAGCTTCATAATATTTAGTGCCTGCAGGCCGGGAATAGAGGCGACGAACAGGGCGGGAACGATTGCAAAGTATTTAGCGACATCATTGGCAATGGAAAAGGTGGTAAGCGTGCCTCTGGTCATTAGCAGCTGTTTGCCGATTTCAACGATCTCTATCAGTTTTGTTGGATCATTTTCAAGGTCGACCATATTGCTCGCTTCTTTCGCGGCCTGTGTACCGCTATTCATGGCAACTCCTACATCGGCCTGTGCCAGTGCAGGAGCATCGTTTGTGCCATCACCCATCATCGCAACCAATTTTCCTGCCCGCTGTTCCATTCGTATAAACTGCAGTTTATCTTCAGGTTTTGCTTCTGCAATGAAATCATCCACGCCTGCTTTTTCAGCAATATATTTTGCGGTGAGTGGGTTGTCTCCGGTAACCATTACGGTCTTTACACCCATTTTACGCAAACGCTGAAAACGCTCATGCATTCCAGGCTTTATGATATCCTGTAATTCTACTACCCCGACCACCTTTTCATTTTGTGTGACAACGAGCGGCGTCCCGCCACCTGTTGAAATTATCCTCACTCTGTCCAGCATTTCAGGAGGAAAAGTGTTGCCAGCCTTCTCCACGAGGTTCCTGATTGCATCGGAAGCTCCTTTTCTTATGCTTGTATGTCCGAACTCGATGCCGGAACACCTTGTTTCAGCGGTAAAAGGGATAAATCGCGGATCTTTCACATCATAGCTCAATGGATTTACACCCGCCAGTTCAAGGATAGACTTTCCCTCAGGAGTCTCGTCCGCTATTGAAGAGAGGACGACTGCTTTTATAAAGTCTTTTTCGTCTGTATCACCAGCATGGTAAAAATGGGTTGCTTTTCGATTGCCAATCGTAATGGTGCCCGTTTTATCTAAGAGGACCACATCTATATCTCCCGCTGTTTCAACGGCCCTTCCACTTTTGGTAATGACGTTTGCACGCAAGGCCCTGTCCATGCCGGCGATGCCAATGGCATTCAGCAGGCCTCCAATTGTTGTCGGTATCAGGCAAATAAATAGAGAAATGAGGGCTGCAATGGTAATTGGCGTGTGCGCATAATCGCCAAATGGTTTTAATGTCACGCAAACAATGATGAACACAAGGGTAAATGCGGCCAGTACGATCGTAAGCGCAATTTCATTGGGCGTTTTTTGTCGCGTTGCGCCTTCAACCAAGGAGATCATTTTATCCAGAAAAGTTTCGCCGGGTTTGGTGGTCACGCGAACCACAATCCGGTCTGACAAAACCTTTGTGCCTCCTGTTACGGAAGATTTGTCACCTCCGGCTTCTCGGACTACAGGAGCAGATTCACCCGTAATTGCAGATTCATCAATAGAAGCTATGCCTTCAATGATCTCGCCATCCATCGGAATGATATCACCCGTTTCGCAAAACAACACGTCGCCTATTTTCAATTGTGAAGACGGAACTTCCAGAAAATTGCCGGACATGATTTCGCCAGTAAATTTTTTGGCAATTGTCTCTTCCCTGGCTTTCCGGAGGCTGTCAGCCTGTGCTTTACCCCTGGCTTCTGCGAGAGCTTCCGCAAAATTGGCAAAGAGCAGCGTGAAAAAGAGAATAGCGGTTATAGCAAGGTTATATACAAGACTGCCCTGGGTTTTGTTGCCGGCTGCTATCCAAATACAGACTATCATCATGACCGCAGTTCCTACTTCAACAGTAAACATCACAGGATTGCGGAACATTTTCCATGGATGGAGTTTTAAGAAGGACTGCCTTAAGGCCTGGTTAATCAGGTCTGGTGCGAATAAATTTTGTTTTCTTCTGTGTGATGACATGATGGTTTAATTATTGTTTCATTCCAACATACTCCGCAATCGGTCCAAGTGTTAGTGCAGGGAAGAAGGCAAGTGCAGCGATAATGAAGATTACAGCAAAAACCATTATGCCGAAGGTTATGGTGTCTGTCTGCAATGTGCCGGCACCCGCCGGTATATATTTTTTCTTCGCTAAAATACCTGCAATGGAAACCGGACCGATAATCGGTAAGTACCTTGCCAGCATCATGACCAGGCCGCAGGAAATATTCCAAAATGGCGTGTTATCCCCTAAACCTTCAAAACCACTTCCATTGTTGGCTGTGGCCGATGTGAATTCATAAAGCATTTCGCTGTACCCGTGATGGGTCGGGTTATTCAGCCACCCGGCATAGCGTACTGAATCATGAGCAAACAGATAGGAAGATAATCCGGTTCCGGCCAGAATGAACAGTGGATGAAGCAGGGCAATTATCGAGGCGATTTTCATTTCCCTGGCTTCGATCTTTTTTCCAAAAAATTCCGGTGTTCGTCCGACCATGAGTCCGCTGATGAAGACGGCGATGATGATAAATATGTAAAAGTTCAGGAATCCAACGCCTACTCCGCCATAGAATGAATTGACCATCATTCCAAGCAGGCAGCTCATTCCTCCCAGCGGCGTCAAACTGTCGTGCATTGAATTTACGGAACCGTTGGAGGTAACCGTAGTCGTAACAGCCCAGAATGCCGATGCAGCAGGCCCAAAACGGACTTCCTTACCTTCCATACTTCCCAGGGGCTGGGAAATACCCATTTTGTCGATCATGGGGTTGCCGTGCATCTCACTGTAAAGCGCATTGCCCAGTAATAACAGAACGCCAATCGTCATCACTCCGAAAACCACCCAGGCAAACTTTTTCCGCCTGATAATATATCCCATGGCGAAGATCATCGCGATTGGGATGAGTATGATTGACAGGTTCTCAACTATATTGGTAACGTAATTGGGGTTCTCCAGGGGATGTGCTGAATTGGCACCAAAATAACCACCACCGTTGGTCCCCAATTGCTTAATTGCAATCATAGCAGCTACAGGACCACGACTTACGGCCACCGTTTCACCCTGCATTGATATGTATTGTGCCTTACCTCCAAAATTCATCGGCACTCCATTGATAACAAGAACGATCGCAACCACCATGGACAACGGGAGCAGAATTCTTGTGCAGGACTTCACGAGATAGTTGTAAAAATTTCCGAGATTTTCCGTCGTTCTCTCTTTCATCGCCATCAGTACAACGGCACATGCGGCCATGCCAGTGCCCGCACTGATAAACTGGAAAAGGATGAGCGTCAGCTGGCCGAGATAGGAAACTCCCGTTTCTCCTGAATAGTGCTGCAGATTGGTGTTAGTGATGAAACTCGTGGTCGTGTTGAATGCGAGGTCCGCTGACATGGAAGGATTGCCGTCTGGATTGAACGGCAGCCAGCCCATGTTCATAAGAACAAGTGTCGAAAAAATAAACCAGACCATATTGATTGTAAGCAGCGCGACAAGGTGTTGCTTCCAGTTCATGCCCTTGGAAGGATTGATGCCACTTAACCTGAAAAACGCTTTGTCTATCGGGCCCAGCACGGCGTCAAGCCAGGTCTTTTCTCCCTCATATACCCTGCCTATATAGCGTCCCAGCGGAATCGCCAGAACAATGGTGATGATATATATCAGCAGGACGCCTAAAATTTCTGTCATCATGGTGGATTTGTATTATCAGTTTAAAATTTATCCGGTTTGATCAATACGTAACACATGTAAACAAAAACCAGGATTGATATAATGAAGAGTATCATCATGATTAAATATTTTCAAAAAAATCCAGAGATTTAAAGAACAGCCAGAAGCAAATAAGTCCGGCAAAAAAGAGAAGGCAGGTCATTGTTGAATTTCGATTTGGTAGGAAAAAACCTGAACATTTTTGAAGGGTACGCCAAACAGAATGCCTGATTGGCAGTAAATATGATGACTGATCCTAAGCTCTTGCCTGACAGGCGATTTGAAAATCAGGAGAAGGGGGTGGATGTCCTTGTCAATAAAAAAACCCTTTCAAAATGAAAGGGTGGTTTGTCAAAATGAAAAAACTCGTTACTTGGAAATTTGATATTCTTCCATCTTCCTGTACAGTGTGGTGAGACCGATACCCAGGTATCCGGCCGATTTTGTTTTATTTCCGTTTGTGAATTGCAGAACCTTCTGAATATGATTTTTCTCTACAGAAGACAATGATAATGTTTGTGCCGTTATTTGATCCTGTTTCTGTATTTCAAAAGGCAGGTGTTCAGGCAGTATCTCAGCGCTATCCGTGAGGATCGACGCCCTCTCCAGTACGTTCCGGAGTTCCCTGATATTACCTTTCCAGGAATATCGTTGAAGGAGTTTTAGCGCGGCAGGGCTAATTTTTAATGATGTCCTGTTTTCCCTTGAACTATATGAAGAAATAAAATAATCAGAGAGCCCGGCAATATCTTCAGCCCGGTCTCTCAAGGAAGGTAACTTTATAGAAAATACATTCAGGCGATAGTACAGGTCTTCCCTGAATTCGCCCGTTTCTATGCCTTTAAGTAAATCCCGGTTCGTGGCGGCAATAATGCGCACATTGACCCTGGTCGTCTTCGTGTCTCCGAGTTTAATAAATTCCCCATTTTCTATTGCGCGCAGCAACTTTGCCTGAAGGTCAATATTCATCTCTCCGATCTCATCAAGAAGCAGTGTTCCTTTATCGGCAAGTTCCATTAGTCCTTCCTTGTCTTTTATTGCACCCGTAAAGGCACCGGCCTTATGGCCAAATAACTCGCCTTCCAGCAGGTCTTTGGCAAACGCACTGCAATTAATCGCGACGAATGGTTTTTCAGACCGTTTGCTATGGGAGTGAATCGCATTGGCGAATATTTCCTTTCCCGTTCCCGTTTCTCCCAGCAGTAAGACATTGGTATCAGTCGGAGCTATTTTTTTTGCGAGCGATATCGCCTGTCGAATGGCCTGACTTTGCCCGATAATATCGTCAAACCGGTAAGTTCCCTTTTCTTTGATCTTGACGGCCGATTTTTTTTGAACAGCTACCTTGTCCATTGCCTGATAAAGCAAAGGAATGATCCGCTCATTATCGTTACCCTTTGTTATATAATCAAACCCGCCATTTTTGATTGCCTGAACCCCGTCGGGGATATTTCCAAAAGCAGTCAACAAAACAATTTCAGTCAGCGGATATTTCGACTTTACTTCTTTTACAAAATCGACTCCGCTCCCATCGGGCAGCTTCACGTCGCAAAGCACGACATCAATTTCCTTTCTTTTCAATATGTCAAGTCCGGCGCGTATTGTCCCGGCTTCCTCCACTTTAAAACCCTCGAGCCCGATAATACGACTGAGAAGTTTTCGCAGACCTTCTTCGTCATCAATCAATAAGATATTGCCCTGCATAACCCGTAAAGTTAGTGGTTATAGAAGCTCCACATAGCCCTCCGTACCGTTTACCCGGATTCTCTGGCCGTCTTTGATCAGGCTGGTAGCATGCTCTACACAGACTACCGCCGGCAGACCGTATTCACGGGCAATCACGGCACCATGTGTCATGATGCCACCTACTTCAGTTACCAGGCCTTTTACTGATACAAATAAAGGAGTCCAGCTCGGATCGGTAAAAGAGGTGACCAGTATATCCTCTTCGCCGATATCTGCCTCTTCCATATTCAGAATAACGCGCGCCCTTCCTTCTATGACCCCGGAAGACACCGCCAGACCTGCCAGGGCTCCGGCAGGAAGGTTTTCCCTTTTATGCCGGCCTGTAATAATCTCACCATCAGAGGTGATCATCCGGGGCGGATTCAGTTTTTCAAAAATTTTGTATTCTTCTTTTCTACGGTTGATCAGCTGGTTATCCGGGTTATGTGTTCGAACGGCATCCCGAAATTCTTCAAAACGTAAAAAATAGACATCTTCTTTTTCCTGTAGTACACCGTCCCTGACAAGTTTTTCGGCTTCTCTCAGAAGGGCCTGCTTATAAATGAAATAGCGGCTGACGATGCTGTATTTGGGAAATTCACGGTAGCCAGTGAAATGCCGGATCATGCTGATCACTTTTTTTGTCTCTCCGGCCTTTAACTCACCATCCGGCAGCGCCGCCAGCCGTTCGAGCAGTTCACGCTCTTTTTTTATGGATTCCTGCTGTCCCTGCTCAAATTTCCGGCTGCCTGCACCGGCCTCAAAGTTTTTTACATTACTGAGAATAAGCGGAATAAGCGTGAGAGGCTTTTCACTCCAGCGCGTTCTGGTAATATCGATTTCTCCGCTGCATCGCATTCCGTATATATTGAGAAAAGCGCTGATGGCGTCCCGCGCACCGGGTCCGCCTTTAAATCTGTCCAGTTTATCCAGGAAATCATTCTCCTTTACATGTTGTAAAAAATCAACTATTGAAGGATAAGGACGGATCACGTCCGCAACATCCAGCAACGCCATTCCCATTTCGGAAGTTATATTGTTTGGTACAGAACGGGAAAGGATATCTGCCGCATTTTTTTCACCTAACCATTCGTACATTTTTTCATTAATCCATGATGATGCATGTACAATCGTCATGATCACCTCAAAGTTTTTCGGGTCGAATAAGACATTCTTTAACTGCTGAATGTCTTCCAGAATAAAATCAAAGAGTTCCGTTCCGGATTTTGTAGGGATGGCTTGTTTTAACTTCTCTATGGAAGTAAAGTTACGGTCCATCAAATCTGAAACGATGGCGGGATCGTCTTCAATCGAAGCCTGGAATTTCACAGTTGATGGCGCCTGGTTGCTGATACCGGGTTCCGGCGCTTTTTTGTCGTCCGGCAATTGTTTAATAAAGTCTTCCCTCTCCATGATTGTCATCAATGTATCTTTTGTCAGCGGATCGGATTTCCCCAGGGTATTCAATAAGGCTTTTCTGCCGGCCGTTGTGGACAACTGCTGCGTGAGATCAACAAACAGCCTTCCACCGGCTGTGCGCATGGGTGCCCTGGTGGTGAGCAGCCACACAGATAAACCCAATGGTTTTATGGGATCGGTCATCATTTGCTGATGGCCGACGGATACATAGACACGATTCTCTTCGTCATTCGCTTCGGGAACCGGATACAAGGTGGTGATGGGACGGCTTTGAACAATATAAAACCTGTCGTCTGCCAGGCACCATTCGATGTCCTGTGGGTGATTGAAATGCTCTTCTATTTTCCTGCCGATACGCTCCAGTTCCACTATCTGTTTATCGGTCAATATCTGCGCCTGCTGCATGCCGGCGTCGATCGCCTTTTTATTCGTGCCTCCATCTTGTACGGCATAAATTCCCAGTTGCTTGGCCGGTATCATTTTATCTGTTACGCCGCCGTTGCGCACTTTATAGTTGTCAGTATTTACCAGGCCGGAAACCATGGCTTCTCCCAGTCCCCAACCGGCATCAATCGAAACCACTTTCCTGTTAGCGGTGAGTGGATCGGCCGTAAACATGATACCCGCCGCCTGCGGGAATACCATTTCCTGAACGATCACAGACATGCTAACCTTCCGGTGATCTATGCCGTTTTGAAGGCGGTATATGACCGCCCTGCCGGTAAAAAGGGATGCCCAGCATTTGCTGATATGCTTCAGGATCTGATCCTTTCCGATAATGTTCAGGTAAGTATCCTGCTGCCCCGCAAATGAGGCCGCCGGCAAATCCTCTTCCGTTGCGCTGGATCGAACGGCAAATGCATTGTTCTCCCGGGGCCCGGCCAGATGTCGGATGATTTCTTCACTGATATCTGCCGGAATGGCTGTCTGTTCAATGATATTGCGTATCTCCGTGCTGAGTTCCCTGACGCTGTCACGTTCTTCTGCTTTCAGAATGGATAACCGGCGAAGCAGGTCATTGACCCTGGGAGATTCCCTGATGACCCTGTTAAAGGCTTCTGCAGAGATGCAAAATCCATCGGGCACTTTCAACCCTTCAATCCGGAAAAGTTCTCCGAGGTTTGCTCCTTTTCCGCCGGCCAGGGCCAGCATATTTTTATTGATTTCCCGAAGTCCAAGTATATACGCATTCATATTTTTCCATTTCACGATGATTTCCGGATGAGTCGACCCGTCGTTTCATTCATTATGTCAATGGCCTTTAAGAAATAGGTTTCAAGGATCTTAATTTCCCTGACGGAAAATGAACCAATGAGATTTTCTGATTTTGTCCGGAACTCTTTATATAGCGGTGCAAAAAGTGCCATAATTTTTTTGGTATCCGGTTCAATGATGACTTTCCTCCTGTCGTCTTCCAAAAATTTTCTTTTCACCAGTTTTTTCTTTTCAAACCTGTCTATCAGACCGGTGACGGCGCCGGTCGTTAAGCCGGTTAAATCTGAAAGCTCGCCCGCGGTCATGGAGCCTTTTTCTAAAAAAAATCCCAGGTATTTATGGTCAGTGGAAGAAAACCCTGCCTTTCGTGCAATCGCTTCATGCATTTGTAGGGACGTATAGGCATACAGTTGGCTGAGTCTTCTTATGCGGTTGAGTAAGTCGTTCTCCATATAATATCTTATTAACTATTTATCTTAGTGACAAAGATAAAATAAGCATTCGGTCCGGCCAATTGTTTTTACCGGCCGGCTGTTGGCCCCGGAAAAAAAATAAATTTAACGAGGTGAGCCTGAATGGGTCACCTTTGGGGTATGCTATGAATTATTTAATCTCCTCTAAAATGAAACCTTCTTTCCTCCCGTTACTGGTCTTTCTTTTTGCCTCCTGTTCTCAGGATACCGGAACGCGCCGGCTGCAGGCGCAGGTAGACAGTCTTCAGCGAAGACTGGATCGTGTGTACAGACCGGGGCTTGGTGAATTCATGAGTTCCATTCAAGTGCATCACACCAAACTATGGTTTGCCGGCACGAACAGCAACTGGAAGCTGGCGGACTTTGAAATACAGGAGATCCAGGAAGCGTTGGACGATATCCGGGCGTTTGCTGGCGACAGGCCGGAAGTGAAAGAAATGGGGATGATCGTTCCTGCAATAGACAGTGTCAGCATAGCCATCATCAACCACAATCCTGCATCATTTAAAAGAAATTATATTTTTCTCACCAATACCTGCAACGGTTGTCACCGCACAACGGGTCACGCGTTCAATGTGATCATCATTCCCACTTCTCCACCGGTGAGCAATCAAAGCTTTCTGCCTGCGGATTCTATTCCCGGTCATTAAGAGATGCACCGGGTTTGATACCCCGGGAGGATGTCAATGATCAGGATTTTCGTGCCGGTCTTTCAAATCTGGGAAGCTGAAACAATTTTGCAGCATATGGTTTTATGATACTCAGGATAGCAGATTCCGGTCCCCAGCTGCCCGCCTTATAGAAATGCAATTTCTTAGAAGGGTGTTTCGACCATGCGTCCAAAACGGGCATCACGACTTTCCATGCCGCTTCCACCTGGTCAGCCCGCATAAATAAAGTTGGGTCTCCCTCCAGCACATCCAGCAGCAGCGCTTCGTAGGCTTCTGGCAGCGATTCGGTGTATGATTCCTGGTATGTGAAATCCATATCCACCGCCCGCAGGTTCATGACAGGCCCCGGAACCTTGCTTTCAAAAAGTAAACTGATTTCAAGCTCAGGCTGTATACTGATGATAAGTCGGTTAGGTACTATATCGCCGCGGAAAATTTTATGCGGAGAATCCCTGAATTGTACCACGATCAAAGAGGCTTGCTTGGGCATGGCCTTGCCGGTGGTCAGAAAAAAAGGTACATCCTTCCAGCGCTTGTTGTCGATAAAAAATTTGGCGGCCACAAAGGTCTCCGTTGTGGACCCTGGCGCCACCTGTTCTTCTTTCCTGTATCCGGGATTGGATTCACCTTCAATACTGCCGGCTGTATACTGACCTCTGACCACATTTTTCCATACCTCATGCGACGTCAAATGTCTTACACTTTTCAACAGTTTTGTTTTGGCATCGCGTATAATTTCCGACTGATAGGCCGAAGGGCATTCCATGGCTACGATGCAAAGCAACTGCAGCAAATGATTTTGAATCATATCCCGCAGTGCGCCGCTGCTGTCATAGTAGCCTCCCCTTTTGCCGACGCCCACCTCTTCGGCGACACTGATCTGGATATGGTCAACGTATTTATGGTTCCATAAAGGTTCAAATACATAGTTGGCAAAACGAAATGCCATAATATTTTGTACGGTCTCCTTACCCAGGTAGTGATCTATACGGTAGATTTGTTTTTCGGAGAACCGCCGGTTCAGAAATACATTTAATTTTTTTGCGGAAGCCAGGTCGGTGCCGAAAGGTTTCTCCACCACGATCCGGTCCAACAATGACCGGTTGCATAGTGAATGTTTATAGAGACCGTCTGCAATGATTTCAATAAACCTGGGTGCCGTGGCGAAATAGTACAACCTCGTAGCTTTTTTCCGTCCTGACTTTTGAAAGCTTGCCGCATGATCTTTCAGACGGGTATAGGTCAGGTCTTCCATAAAATCACCCTGAAAATAGAAAAGCCTGGCAGCAAATTCAATCCACTTAGCTTGTTCCGCAACGCCCGTCCGGCTGAATTCATTGACCCCTGAAAGCAGGTCCTTCCTGAAAGCCGGTTCATCGGCAGGAAGGTGGTCAATGCAGTAGACTGCAAATTCATCCGGCAGGTGACCGCCGATAAACAAGTTGTACAGTGCAGGAATCAGTTTACGCCGGGTGAGATCTCCTTTTGCTCCGAAGATGGTAATGAGTGCCGGCAGGGAAAGTTTATTTCTATTCATATGGTGATTACCCTGCAAACTTAGGATTGTTAAGCCGGATTACTAATATCACCGTATATCAGCCGCCGTATTTCCAGCCAACGAAGCGCTATTTTATTTCAGTACACAAAAAAATAAAATACAGGTAAGCTATTCGTGCTCCATTGATAATAAAGTTTTCATATTGTGGACTTAGCAATTGAAGCTGGCTGATAAATCTAATCCATCTCTCACTTGCGAAAACTTTGCAATTTTCATAAAAGGCAGTAGGAAATTTTATACATCTATCTTCCTGCATTTTAAAAATACTTTTGTAGATCATTTTGGCACCAAGCGTCGAGCCAAGCGCGACATAACAAAATCCGGCCGCTTCATAGAAATCGAGTTTTTCGAAGACAGCACGCATTGGTATCTCTGTTATATCCATTAAATATAGATCTTGCTTTAATAGCTCCGCTTGTTCTCCAAACATTTGATCTGAAAAAAGCGTCTTGTCCGGATAACACTCCGTTAGGCTGCTGGCCTGGTGGAAAAAGCAGTACAATCTTGTAAGTAAAATGCCGTATTGTTCCCTGCTGATATTGCCCGTCATCAGGCAAGATGAAAAATTTTGCTGTTCCACAAAGTTGTGAAAGCCTGCTGTCCGCATTTTTAAGAGTTCAAGTATCATTAAAATTAACGAGAGTTACAAAGATTATTTAAAGTCAATCGAAATCCTGGTGATAAAAATTTCAATATGAAATGTTATTTGGTGTTTTCCTTATGTTGTGAGCCAATACTGTTGTAATGCATTGGCGCAGGTTTGCTAAATCAAAGGGTTTACATATATATGCGGCGGCTTTTATTTCCAATGCTATTGTTTCAATGTCAGGATGGCCAGTTAGTAGTACAACCGGAATGTCTCTCGAATGGGTAGCAGATCTTACAGTAGACACAATATCCGAAGCAAGCTTTTGTCCAACACAGTAGTCAGTCAGAATGAGGTCCGGTAAAAAACTATTCAACTCCTGGGTTAGCTTATTGCAATCAGTCACTACTCGTGCTTCATAGATAGTTCCAAAAGCTAGAGGCAAAATGCCAGCAACATCAAAGTCGTCTTCAATTATCAATATCTTCTTCATAAGTATTTTTAGGCTTTGTAAAATCGGGGAAAGGTGAAATATATATTAACCATTAACTTCTCAGAAAAATGTCTCCCTCTGAGGTTTCAGGATCTTTTTTAAAACTCACATAAAATACCGTACCCTTGTCTAATTCGCTATCAAACCATATTCTTCCACCATGCTTTTCAACTATTCTTTTCACAATGGCCAAACCGACACCCGTACCATCAAAATCCCTTGCGTTATCCAACCTTTTAAACAAATCAAACATCCGGGTGTGGTCTTGCATTTCTATACCAATTCCATTATCCGAAATGCTATATGTAGTTACATTTTCAGCGTTTCGACCTTCAATTTTTACAATGGCTTTTATTTTCTTTGAAGAATACTTTATTGCATTTCCAAGAAGGTTTGAAAACACCTGTCCAATCATCACTTCATCGCCGATGATATCTGGCGTGTTTCCAATAACTAATTCAAGATTCTCTGGTTTATAGGACCCAAACAGATCTGACTTACAGCTTTCGATGACACGCTGCATATTAATCTTTACCGGTTTTATTTTATTGCGGGAAAAGCTTGAATAGTTCAAAATTTCCTTTATCAGTAAAGCCATTTTATCAGTACACGTATCGATTCTTTTTAAGACATACCTGGCATTTTCATCAAGACTGTTATTGTTTTCCAACAGCAATTGAGCATAACTTTTTATTGAAGTAAGAGGAGCTTTCAAATCATGAGACACAGTAGAACTGAATGCGTCCAGTTCTTCATGGGCAAGTTTTAGTCGATCATTTAATATCCTGATCGCTCTGGCTTTGCGGTTTAGCTGGTACATCAGCTGGTCTCTGAAATTTATCAAGGCTGCAATTTCCGCGCGATCCCAGTTTTCCGAACTATATTTTACAATTTCTGTCCACTTGGCAAATGAACGGCGCGGTATCAATTGCATTGAACCGTCAGTAGCCAGGGTTACTGATTTCTCTGGATTGCCGGCCCAATCTATTTTTTGCTTCCTCTCAGGTTTAAAAAACAAGACCACCTCTGAAAACTCACGGGATAGTATACATGCAAAAAGACCACTCGCCAATGCACTATATTTTTCAGCTTCCGGATACAATAAAGGAAACTGATTGGTGTGAAATACCAGTTCGTTTGTGTTTTCGAACAGCCAACGGCTTATTCTTTTTATTTCCATGTGACCAGGTGTTTCGCCAACACAGGTAACACTATTGTCAAACAATATTGCCGCACCAGAACAATTACAAATTTCCCTGATAGTGATCTTATTGGATGTCAGCACTCTTACTATATCATCATCGCTCTCAGTTAAATGAATAAGATTGTTTACTGACTGGTTTAGCAAATTGAATCTTTCGATGTCTTCTTCGCCCAACCTGTACTCTATGGCTGGTGAAATTATTTGGCTAATCAGTTTGGCCGTTTCCCTTGCCCGATAGTCAATAAATCTTGGGGAATAGTTATGACAAGCAACCAGTCCCCACAATTCTCCATGGGATAGCAAACTGATACTAAAACTTGCTTCTACCCCCATATTTTTCAAATACTGGATGTGAATAGGAGAAACAGCCCTCAAAACGGAGTTGGTTAGGTCAAGTGGGTCTTTGTTGTCCAGACTGGCAACAATTGCCGGACATTCGGCATTTACATCGGCGATGATCCGGGTCAGGTTTATCTTATAAAGTTCCCGTGCTTGTCTGGGAATATCAGATCCCGGGTAATGCAAACCCAAAAAGGGTTCAAGATCATCATTTTTTTCTTCCGCAACTACTTCGCCGTGTCCCTCCTCATTAAATTTATAAATCATCACCCGATCATACCCGATTATTGTTTTTACTTGTCCGGCTGCCACATGTAGCAAAGAGTTAAGCGTTGGTTCGGCAAGAATTTTAGAAATTGACTGGCCAATTGCTTTTTGTAAATCAAAGTTGATTTCTGGTTTGCATGGTTCAAATTCCAATAGGATATTTTCACCAGCATTTGTAATAATCATGTGCCAGGGAGTATCAGATAGTTCAACATAAAACGGATTTATTTTTTCAAAGCCATTGGAAGTTTCGTGAAAAAGCCATTGCGAAAATGTAGACCCTTGTTTGTATTCTTTGATTTTGACAGTGGCACTTAACTTGTCAAGCGGTTTATTAAGAAAAGTATTTGCATTAATGCCTATCAGATCAATTATGTTTTCACTGATATAGGTTATTAAATAAGATTTTCTATTTACGCCAATGAGAAATCCATGTGATTGTATTTTGCCTATAAAATGTATGGGTTCCTTATCGCAATTGGTAGTATCAATTTTAACTTTACTCATTTTTAGACGGATGCCCGTTGAATAAAACGTTATGTCAGGTATTTTCCTGTAAATGGTTGACGAGTAGTGAAACCTCTTTGTAATTTCACTTTATTAAATTTTATTTCAGTAGTCAGGCAAAATAAACAGAAATTGAAGACAACCAGATCTGTATGATGAAAAAGCCTATTACGAAATTAAACTATAGTAAAGTAAGTGACGCCGCTGCAAAGGGTCAAATAATAGTGATTCAAGATATATTTAGAATGAAGGGTAGTTAATGTATTGGTAGGTCAGCGTTTGATACTATGCGTGAAAGATCCTGCCAAGTCTTGCGCATTTGTCGTTTTCAAATTCCGGGAATTACTTGTCTTTTGTCGTTCGCCTATTCTATCTGAAATATTTCTTTTTAATTCCTGAATTTTTTAAAACATACAAGGAAATTTGAAGAGTTGGCGAAATTTAGCATCGTCGATACCTGTTTCTTTGTGTAGCCTTCTTTGATCAGTTTTTCCGCCATTTCCATTTGCAGGCGCCTGTAATGCGAAAAGATTGTTTCATTAAATTTTGCCTTAAAGTCCCTTTTCAACTTAGATTCGGATAAGAAATGTTTTCTTGCCAGTCCTTGTATACCTGGAAAACCAGTAAGGAGATAGGAACGTAAAGTTTTCTCAACCGCTTCAATTAACTGGTGAGAAGAAATATATTTCTCAGCCGGTAAGGTTACTTCATTTGCATTTTCGATGCGGGGCTTAATGTTGCTGATATCAGCCACATTTACATAAAAGCCTGCAACCTTGCCATTTTCAAAATGAGGGCAATAGGTGGCGAGCGAAATTTTAGTTTCACCGGTCGGTATTTTGATTGCTCGTTCAAATACCTGGACTTTTCCCAATAATACCTTTTTTATATAAGGTAAATTTTTTTCGTATAAAGGTCCCAGCAACTGACTAATGTGCATTTTGTCGACCATATCCTTGGGATCTACGCCGAACCAGTTTAAATACGCCGAGTTTGCAAAACGGCAAATCAGGTTTTCATCCCAATAAGCAAGCATTGCATTTGTTTGCTCAGTAATATTGAAAGCAATTTGCAGACGGGATAGTCCGGGTTTGGAAGACATATATGGAGAGCACGCAACCGCGCTTTAGAAGAAAAAGAGAAAAGATCCTGCCAATTCCAGCAGCAATATTAAGCAATTGGTATCACAGTTATTTAATACTCATAATTAAATAAATCCTGCCTAATTGGGAATCTAAGATTGAAGAGCACTAAAACTCTACGTAACCCAATTTAGTTTCGACAAAATTCAATTCGGATGCTGTCCTCTTACTGTTGCGTCAATTTCAGAGTTGAAACAAAGTAGGTACGTCATATCCAGGACTTTTATTTTCCAGAATCAGTTATTTTTTTCTGCTAAGAAAGCCGGCACGAGGCTTAAAAGATTATAAGAAAAGGTAGCAGAATTCGGCACAAGGGGTTGATGTGTGAACCGGTTGCAATGCTGGTATCAACACGGCAACTTTGGGCGATCTAAATGAAAAGAAACCGGTGCATTTGAAGGAGCTTAAGATTCGAAGGCAGGTAGAAATATATCAGTATTAAGCAAATTAAGCGGAATTAGCCCGCGATACTAATTCTTAAGCCAATCTTCGTAATAAATCTAACAATAGGAAGACCTCGCAAGTAGTTGATTTTGCATGTTTTCTCTATAAAATTCTGTGGAGAGAGAGGGATTGGCCTTTGGCCATTCCTTAGTGGGGATGCCTCACACTTTATAAATGTGCGTTCGCTACGCTCACTTTCATTTTTGCTTTTCAGGCCTGCTCAGGTAAGCCTGGCAGGTCCTCAAAGCAAAAATGCCTGCAATCGCAGGACATTTATTTGCGGAGAGAGAGGGATTACCTGCGGTGATCCCATTGAGGGGGACCTCAAACCACGAATGACCGTTCGCTTCGCTCACTGTCTTTTTTGTTTGTTCGCGTCGCCCAGGCAAGCCTGGCTCCGCTGCCAACAAAAAAGCCCCGCATTGCGGGGTCATTCGTTGTTTGGCGGAGAGAGAGGGATTCGAACCCCCGGAAGTTTGACCTTCAACGGTTTTCAAGACCGCCGCAATAGACCGCTCTGCCATCTCTCCGGGCGCAAAATTAGGGCTTGAAAACTTATCTCAAAATATTATTCCTCAAATCTTTATTAAGCTGATTTTTCCTGTCAACCGTCAACCAACGGCCGCCACCGCCTCTTCACCAAAAAGCTGATGACGGTAGGAAAGTGAAGGAGAAGGAATGAGCGGTCCGAGTCCCAGCTCATCCCATTTCTTATCGACCGAAGCAATGGTCTGTTCGTCAGCTACAATGATATTGGGCCAGTCGCGGTGAAAATCATCAAGTGCCTGCGTTTTTGTTGTGCCGTCAAGCCCCATGCAGGCGCTGACCTTATCCCCCACTCTTTTTTCTGAAAGAAAATGATCCCTTTTCGGATCGAGGTTATTGCAAAACCGCCACAAGGCCACGGGGAGGTCAGACGGGTCAATGGTATCGTCGATATAGAGGATAAGCTTAATGTGGCCGCCGGCCTTCGATGATAATAGTTCATGCAGCTCCTTCACCTGTCCCCTGCGTGTTTTTTGGACCGAAACAATCAAACAGGAAATGCGTTGTTTCAACAAACCGTCATAGACAGACTTGATTTCCGGATACTGCGCAGTCCAGTTCATGTCGGGGATGGGTTCGTCAGTGTATATATAACGATCATCATCTTCTTCTTCCATTTTTGTCGTCCCGTCAATACACATTTTGCCGCCGAACCCAAGCTTGCTGCAGCTATGATCAAGTACATCCATCGGTCCTTGGGCAAAAGAAATATCGGTAGCGGGGTTCAGATTGGAGAAAACATATTTCGCCAGTGCTATGTAATCTTTAATGGAAACACCCTCGTCTACCAGTACTAGGATCTTGTTAAACATCATCTGCCCCGCACCCCACATGGCACTCATCACTTTTTGCGCATGGCCCGCAAAACTTTTATGAATTTGGGCGATTACCAGGTTGTGAAACACGCCTTCCACAGGCATCTCCATATCCACAATTTCCGGGATCATCATCATTTTCATCGGCGCAAGAAAAATCCTTTCAGTCGCCTTGCCCAGCCAGGCATCTTCCTGCGGCGGTATGCCGACGATCGTCGCGGGGTAGACAGCATTTTTCCGGTATGTGATGGCGGTCACATGAAAAGCGGGATACCAGTCGGGTAAAGAATAGTAACCCGTATGATCACCAAACGGGCCTTCCCATACCATTTCTTCGGAAGGCTCCACATATCCCTCGATGATGATGTCGGCATCGGCCGGCACTTCCAGCTCGGGCTGCGTAAGGCATTTTACGAGCTCTACTTTTTTCTTTCGAAGAAATCCTGCCAGCATATACTCATCCACATTGTCAGGCAGCGGAGCAGTGGCCGAATAAGCGTAGACGGGATCACCGCCCAGTGCCACAGCCACGGGCATGCGCTTTCCAAGTTTTTTATATGCTTCAAAATGCCTGGCGCTCACTTTATGTTTATGCCAGTGCATGGCGGTGAGCTTTTCTCCCATCTGCTGCATACGGTACATACCCACGTTGCGGATACCTGTCAAGGGATCCTTTGTATGGATGATGGGGAGGGTAATAAAGGGTCCTCCGTCTTTGGGCCAGCAGGTAATAATCGGAAGTTTCTTAAGATCGGGATCCTTCATTACGATTTCCTGACAGGCACCCCTGCCGCGCACTACTCCGGGCATCCAGGCGGCGAACCGGGAAAGTTGTGGCAGGATCCGGATCTTTTCCAGGATGGATTCCTTCGGACCGGCAAGCGATTTGAATAAGCTTTCTATTTCTCGCGCAATATCATCGAGGTGTTCAACACCCAGTGCAATACACATCCTTTTTTCACTGCCGTACGCATTCATCAGTACGGGGAAATCGTAACCTGTATTTTCAAAGAGGATTGCTTTGTTGCGTTCCGGTGTTTTACTCAGCCGGTCGGTGATCTCTGCCATCTCAAGCCTTGGATCCACATAGGTGCGTATCCTTACCAGTTCACCGGAAGATTCGAGGGAGCGAAGAAAGTCGGCCAGGTGGTTGAATGCCATTTTTGGAATTAGACCGCAAAATTAGCCAACAAAAATCATTGGACATTACCGGGACAGGCCGTACTTCCCCGGCCGTAGTAACCATCCTTCTTATTGATAATGGCAATGCTTACGCGTATTCCCGTATAATAGTACCAGTCTTTATATTTCGGGCTTCCCCTTTTGGTGCCCGACGGCGGATAAGGCGCACCGCCTTTGAGTTCATTGCCCCGGTAGGCCATTTCAGTAGCCAGTACACCTTTTGCATTCTGCAATATCGCCTGGTCGACATAACTGGTGCTTACGTCATCCAGGTAGTCAGTAAAAGTTTTCCGGAATCCTATTTCATAAGCCAGGACAACGTTTTCGGATACCCGGAATTTGATACCTCCGCCAAAAGGAATCGCAAACTGATTCAGATTGTAGGGTTTTTGCCCCGGATATTCCGGGAGCCCTTCGCCCTCGGTACTGAGGGGTTCAAGGAATATTTTTTGTCCGACGGAGTCAAACGCATAGGGATCGTAGTGAAACCAGGCGATGCCGCCGAATACGAAGGGGGAAAATTTTGTTCTTGTAATATCGAAGAAGGTATATTCAGCCAGCAGGTTCAGTTCGAGCAGGCTGGTCTGAAAACTGAGGTTACGAGGCTGAAGGTCCGGCTTGTTGAATTGATCTGAAGCGCTGAGTTTCATTACATTAAAGCCACCTATTACAGAAAAATTACGGGTAACATCATACTGTGCGCCGGCACCAAAAGCAAAATTGGACTGGTCGAAAGTGTAGGTTTTGTCCTGCAGGTCGCCGGAATAGTTAGACATGCCGCCCGTTAAGTTGACATGCCAGCGCTGCGCATGTACAAGACCGGGAATGATCACAAGGGTCAGAATAATTCGCTTCATGAAAAAGTGTTTCTTGGAAAGAATACAGTTTTTCAGCGGTGTCGGATCTTACCGGAAATCAAAGGAATTGGAGGATGTCTATAGAAGACAACGCGATAACGCAAGTATTGCGCCAGTTATTGGATGGGTCGGGTTAAAAGTAGCAGGAATTAAAGTGAAAAGCAAGCCAAAATTATTCTTTAAACAATAAATCGTATTTTTTCAATTCCACCGTATTTTTCCCGAACCTGATGAGAAGATTTCTGGCCCTGTTGCTCGTTTTCTGGACGTTGTCGCCTGCTGTTTTTTCGCAAAAGAAAAATGCCAGTTACCTGCTGCATATCCACCGTGCCCATGGCCCGATCCGGATCGATGGCGTCCTTGACGAACCTTCCTGGCAGGATGCGGAAATGGCAAAGGATTTTTTCATGATCCTGCCGATGGATACCTCTTTTGCGCACGTGAAAACGACGGTCAGGATGACCTACGACAACAAATTCCTTTACCTGAGTGCGGAATGTTACGACGGAATGCCGGGTCCCTACATGGTGGAGTCGCTCCGCAGGGATTTCAGTTTCCTTAAAAATGACAATTTTATTTTTTTTCTCGACACATTTGGTGATGAAACAAACGGCTTCACATTCGGCACAAATGCCGCGGGTGCGCAATGGGACGGAACGATGTTCGAGGGGGGAAAAGTAGACCTGAGCTGGGATAATATCTGGTATTCCAAAGTAAAATCCTATCACGATAAGTGGGTCATGGAAATTGCCATTCCCTTCCACACCCTGCGATATAAAAAGTCCAACCCGGCATGGGGCATCAACCTGAGCAGGAATGACCTGAAAACCACTGAAAAATCGAGCTGGGCGCCGGTGCCGAGGCAGTTTCCCTCCGCTTCCCTCGCCTATACAGGCACCCTCCTGTGGGATTCTATGCCACCTGCCCCGGGAACCAATGTCTCCCTTATCCCCTATGTGCTGACCCGGGCCATCAAACCTTATCATGACGGTCTTCCAACGGTGTATAAAACCATGGTCGGCGGCGATGCCAAGGTGTCAATTACGTCTTCTCTCAATCTGGACCTGACAGTCAACCCCGATTTTTCCCAGATCGAAGTGGATAAACAGGTGGTTGACCTCAGCCGCTATGAATTATTTTATCCGGAGAAAAGGCAGTTTTTCCTGGAGAACGGAGACCAGTTCAACAATTTCGGCTACCTGGATATCCGGCCTTTTTTCTCCCGGCGTATAGGGCTTGGTGTTCCGATTGAATTTGGTGCGAGACTCAGCGGAAAGATCGATCGAAACTGGCGGATTGGCGCCATGGATATGCAAACCGGTGTGGTGGACTCGATTGGCCTGCCGCAAATGAACTATGCCGTATTCGCCTTACAGCGAAAAGTTTTCGCGCGCTCCAATATTGGATTTCTTTTTGTGAACAAACAATCCATAGGTTACGAACCCTCCAAAGATTCCGGCGCTTATCACTACACAGTGTATAACCGGACGGTAGGACTCGAATACAACCTGGCTTCGGCAAATAATTTCTGGACCGGAAAACAATTGTTCATGAAATCTTTTACGCCGGACCTGTCTGGCAAAGACTGGGTTGTAGCGGGCAATCTTCAATATGCAAGTAAAAAATGGCTGATCAATGGAGCTTACCAGTATGTCGGCCAGAATTTTCGCGCCGAAGCGGGCTATATTCCGCGAACAAACTATCTGCGGTTTTATCCTTCCCTTTCCTACTATTTATTTCCCTCCGGTGGCCCCATACTCAGCCATGGCCCCCAATGGTTTTCGAATTTTTACTACAATGAAAAAATGCGGTCTACAGATAATGAGAATATCGTTGACTGGCTGATCACTTTTCGAAACAGGGCGACACTCACTTTTTTGGCAATAGAAGATTTCGTAAACCTGCAGGCACGTTTCGACCCTACCAATCTCGGTATAGCCTACCTCGATTCCGGTTCCCTGCATAAATGGTATACCGGCGGAATCGATTTCGCATCCAAACCGCAAAGCATTTTTACCTACAGCTTTTCATTCCGATACGGAGGATACTATGACAATGGAAAAAAATTCACCTTCCAGAGTGAAATCGGGTTAAGATTGCAACCCTTTGTCAATATTACCATGACGACGTCCTATAACCTGCTGGACCTTCCCGAACCCTGGGGACGCACACCTTTTCTGCTTCTGGGGCCAAGGATCGATATCACGTTTACCAACACCCTTTACCTCACTGCCTTTGTTCAGTATAATGAACAGATCAGGAACATGAACATCAACACACGCCTGCAGTGGAGGTATAAACCCGCATCGGATTTTTTCCTGGTGTATACCGACAACTACTATACAACACCCTTTTCGGTACGCGACCGTGCGATCGTCCTGAAATTTAACTACTGGTGGAATCTCTGATAAAATGGCGTATCAGGATTTGACCTTGGTGGAATCCGCCGTCGGCGTTTTCTTTTTATTGAAGAGATTGTTGAATGTGTTTTTAATCGTCTGCTCGGCATTTTTCTGGGTGTTTTCCAAAACCTTACCGGAACCTGTGCTGTCCTTCTGACCGGATACTACCTTGCCAAGGTCCTTCTGGATGTCTTTCACCGCCTGGTCTTTTATGACTTTGGCAGAATCTTTTGCTTCATTGCTTTTGGCCGCCAGGACTTTCTTTGCGCTGTCTTCCGCCTGTTTCTCGAATATAGCTGCCTGTTGCTTCACATCGGAAGCCACATCGCTGCTTCCGCCACCTAACAGGGGTTTTACTTTTGGATTGGAAATGGTGCCTGTCATGTTCACTTTGATGTTGATATTATCGCTGAGTTTGACGGGAACACCTTTATTGTTGGCCTGCGATACAAGATTGTTAAGCAGGTTATTGGCATCCCCGCCCAGCATCGACCGCGGAACTTTCATTGCGATCACATAGTCGATCGACTGGTCAAAGCCGTGCATGCCACCGATTTCCATATCGATCCCGTTGTATTTTACGTGAAAGGGCTGAACGAGTACTTTACCATTGGCAAATTCGAAACTTAGTTTCACGTCTTTCAATGAGAGATTTTCCAGCTGGCTTAAATGAAGCTGTTCGGCGAGTTTTTCTACCGGGGCGAATTTTTTAAACACTCCGTCAATCAGGTCCAGGTTTCCTTTTCCGGTAAGGGATCGGAGATCCGGTGACAGATCCGGGTTAAGTCTTCCATTCAGGCTTAGCTGTGAATTCATTTTTCCGTCCACGAACTGTCCGGCGGGCATCAGTTTCTGGACGGTATTGAATGCATAGAATGTCTTTTGTACGTCGAGGGATTTTACAGAATAGTTAAATGCGATCTCGGGATTCTTTTTATCTTTTTTTGTGGAATAAAAGCCGCTGGCAGTAATCTGGCCGTCCAGTGCGTTCATCTGGACATCCTTCAGGGCAACGACTTCATCGTGTATGGCCAAGGCGCCGCTCACGTTGGTATATTCCGTTTTATCATATTTCATTTTGTCGACTTTCGCCTGCAATCCGAAACTCAGATTTTTTGGGACCTGGAAAGGTTCTGCTGTTTTAGACGCAGGTTTGGAAGAATCTGCGGGAACCAGTTTCATAAAGCGGTTAAGGTCCACCTGGTCGGCCCTGATATTTAAAGTACCGGCCAGCGGTTCATCCTTTGTTGCATATCCGATGGCATTGACGATAGAGCCGTCTGCGTTAAAATGCGTGCCCAGCCATTCCGCCGCCGCGTTGTTCAGGCTGATGTTTTTCGGATCAAAGCGAAGCGTTGCCGAACTCAGCAGGAATTCGTCTGGATAGGTTTTGCTTGCATAATGAATACCAGTTAAGACTACGGTTCCGCTGGTATTGATTTTATCGTATTCCTTTCTGTCTACCTGCTGTTTGTTTCCGGAAAACGAAATGTCGCCGGCAATTTTTCCCGACAGACGTGTGCCTTGGGGAAGTGCAGTGAATTGTTTCGTATTGGCGAGGTCAAAACTGCCTTTCAGTCTTCCGTCGAACACCGGATTTGATACGGGTGTTTTCAACGCAATATTGAAATCCACGGGATCGCTTCCAATTTCAAGATGGGCAGAAGGTATCCGTATGAGGGTGTGGTCCGCCTGTCCGTCCGGATTCTCCAGTGCCAGCTGGATATTGCCGTTCCGTATGGGTTGCGGAAAATCAGGTGAGCTGTAGTTTAGCGCCGACACCTGTACGGTGCCATTGGCGGTAAATTCTCCCGGTTTTTGTCTCGTGATCACTGAAAGATTTCCTTTTGCGCTGGCATTGGCATCGATCATGCCGGAAAGTTTCGTGCCGGCGCTAAGCTTGACAAAGTGTGTGATGTCGGCCAGGTTGAGTTTTCCTTTAAGCGACGCGTCGATATATTGGGCGGTGATGGGATTCTTAAATAAAAGCCGGAAATCAAAAGGATCGTTTCCAAATTCGATATGAGCTTTAGGGATATCGACGACCGTATGGTCGGTGATGCCATCAGGATTTTCCACTTTCATGACAATGCCGATATTCTTAACCGGCTGCGGAAGATCGGGGTACTGGAAAAATCCATTGTCGACTTTGAGGTTGATAAGGTATGAAGGAATCTTCATTGAATTATATTCTCCTTTTACGTAACCGTCGAATGCCGCTGTTCCGCTGGTTTTTATTTTATTAAAATCATTTTGATAAATGGAAGGCACCAGGGAAAGCAGGGTCTTGAAATCTGTGGAGGGTGCATGGAAACTGATGTCCATTCCGTAAGTGGAATCATTGACGATCCGGAAAAATCCTTCGGTGGACAGCTGCAGGTCGTTCACGTGGACTGCATCCGTCTTGAAACTGTATTTGGATAATTTGTTGTCTACTGAAATATCAGCATCCAGGCTGGTCTTTGCCCGAACGAGATAAGGAATGCCGGAATAGGTAAAGGAAACCGATTCTGCCGTTGTTTTTGTGGTAAGGGTAAACAGGTCTGCGGTGAAATCCCCGCTGCCTGAATGATCCAGGTGTTCGATTTCAGCGTCCATGTTGCCGGGCATGTCGGTATAACGGATATATCCGTCCTTAATCCTGTAGGCATTCAGGTGCATCCGGAATCCTGATCCGGAATCTGCTTTAGACGTTGTATCCGGGGCCGTGATATTCCAGTTGGCCCTGCCCTCTTTGTCAACGATGGCATGTATTCTTGGCTGGTCGATGCTGATACTGTAAATATTGATGCCCGATCCTCCGAACAGGCTGAAGAGGTTAACAGCCACATCAATCTGCCGGGCCGCCATCAGGGTATCCCCGCTGAATTCATTCTTACCCGTAACGCTTATATCGTCGAGGCCGATTGCAAGGCGCGGAAAATGGCGGAAAAGGGAAAGGTCCACATCGGAAAAATCAACGGTAGCATTCAAATTTTTGTTGACTCCCTGCCTCGCCATAGCAAGGATTTTACCCTTGAAGAGAAATGGAAGGGTAAAGGCAAGGGCCAGAAACACCGCGAGCACAATGGCTGATATCTTTAATATCTTCTTTAACATGGGATTGGATTATAGTCGTTTTTAAACCCTGCAAAATATATACTCCTTATGAAAGAATTATGCCGGATTTTATTGTGCAAACAGGTGAAATTCAGGTATTTTCTGCTGAATTTTCCCATTGTCTCCTGAAAGCGGAGGGATTCTGCCCGACGATCTGGTTGAACAGTTTGTTAAAGTAGGAAATGCTCTCAAATCCCACGGCATACGCGGTCTCCGTTACGTTCTTTTCCTGCATCAGCAGGTTCTTTGCTCTTTCGATCCGGTATTGATTGACAAAATCGGTGAAGGTCATCTTTGTCTGTCTTTTGAAATAACGGCAGAAAGCCGGCGTGGTGAGGTGCAGCCGGGCGGCAACGGCATTTACATTGGGGTTACGGTCGAAGTGGGTATCAATATATTCATATACTGCGCCCATGCGGATCTTGTCTTTTAGAATGAAATCCCGCGCCGACAGATCTTCATTCAGCACGGAGTATTCTTCCGATTCTGCCAGTTCACGAAAGATGGCAATCAGCTCCAGCAGCTGTTCAAAATTTTTTCTTCCAGACAGCGCTTTGATGCGTGCGGCTACCTGCAGCTTGGTCTCACCTTCGAAAGCAATCCCATAGTCAGCTGTTTTAAACAGGCGGTGAATGGGTTCAAATTCCGGTGCACTGGAAAATGCGGTACCAAGGAAATCCGTTTTGAGCTGGATAACGATCTGATGATAGTCATTCCGCAGACGATAGTCGAAATTGAGATGCGGCAGATTGCCGCCAATGAATACGAGATCGCTTTGTGTATAACCGGAAATGTGCGTGCCGACGTGACGGATACCCGCATCCGCTTCCACATAAACCAGTTCCGGCTGCGGATGATAATGCCAGAAAAATGTATTCCTCAGCCTGGGTGAAAACAGCCGGAAGGATTTCCCCGGTTCGAACTGTATTTTCTCGAGTTTTATCTCATTCATCCTCTATTTATTAAAATCATCATGCAAATTGATGAAAAAAAGTCAATACAGAGCAAATATTGGTTAATATATGCGAAAACGGGCCGGCAAGGCGTCAATAGCTTTGGGTTATAAAATCAACGATCATGATGACAAAAACGATGGCTCCCGCCGACCAGATCACAATGGCCCACAAAGAAATTCCGGGCAATCCTTCTACCGCTAAATCCAGTCAGAAAAAACTAAACGACCGCAGCAATGGTGAACCATTGAGGGTACTATCGGAAGAAGACTGGACATTCTGGGTACAGAACGGTTATGTCGTCGTAAGGCAGGCGGTACCGCGTGAACAGGCAAAAAAACTGGCGGATTATTTATGGGAATATGAGGGAAAGGATCAGCAAGATGAGTCCACCTGGTACAAACGGCCGAACGTGAAAATGGAGATGACTGAACTCAATAATACGGGCATGGTGGAGATATACAATCACCAATACATGTGGGACAACCGCCAGTATCCCCGGGTGCACCAGGCATTTGCCGACGTATGGGGAACGGAAAAACTATGGGTTACGATCGACCGTGCCAACCTGAATTTTCCGATACGTCCCGGTTTTGAATACAAGGGATTTATTCATTGGGATTATGACCCGGAAACCAAACCCCAGAATGTGCAGGGCGTGTTGGCGCTGGCGGATCAGAATGACGACAGTATGGGCGGATTCCAGTGCGTCCCGGAATTATACAGAACTTATGACAGCTGGAAACTGACACAACCCGATGACCGCGACCATTATAAACCCGATACCAGTGGGTTTGAGATCGAGAAAGTGAAATTAAATGCCGGTGATCTGCTGATCTTTAACAGCCTTGAGCCACACGGTATCCGCGCAAATACCAGTCAGAACAAGGTACGCATTGCGCAGTATGTGGCGATGATGCCTGCACAGGAAGACAATGAGGAACTCATTCAGTGGAGGATCAACAGCTGGAAAAACCGCGATGCGATGAAGGGATACGCGTTCCCCGGTGACCCGCTGGAAAGAGAAAAGAAAAATTCAATTGCTGAACTGACTCCGCTCGGAAAAAAATTACTTGGACTCGAGAGGTGGTAAAAAAACAAAAGCGGACAATGTCCGCTTTTGCCTGGTTAGAAAAATTTTATACTACCGGGGAATCAGCTGACCAAAGGGCCGGCTTTTTCCCATAAGTTTCGGTCAAATGAATGATTAGTGCAACATGTAACCGACCGTCAAACCGAAAAACCGGTTGTGATAGGTGGCATCGGTACCGTTTGCAACGTTATTGAGTCCGAAATTGTAATTAAACGTGAACACAATTCCCTGTTCGAGGCGATAACCTGCGAGGAAATTCAAACCGATTTCAAATGGTTTGAAATCGTCTGTGTCGCCGCTACCAAACTTTACTTTCTGGCTTTCTTCTTCACCCTGACCGCTCACCGTTTGTGTACCGGAGAGGCCGTAGGCAAGAGAAGGACCTGCACCTGCAAAAAATCCCTGGTTTTCCTGCATGTGGTATACCACGTTCAGGGGCAACTGCAGGTAAGACAGGCTCAGCTTGCTGGTCATTCCCCCTTCGGAGAAATTACCACCCAGCTGGGTAAAATTCAATTCAGGCTGGAAACTGATGTTGGGAGATAAATGAATGGCGGCAGTTACACCACCGGTAAATCCGAATCTCGAATCGGAGCTTACGGATACATTTTGCTGGGAAATCTTGTACGAAGCCAGGGCTCCGCCTGCATGGATACCAAATTCAGTATTCTGCGCTTTTACTGCAGAAAACATCAATGTCATTAAGCCAAAGCAGAGTACGATCTTGTTTTTCATAAGTGTTGTTCTTTTAGATATGGGTTACGGAATTTTTGTATTTCCAACCGCTTGTTAAAACGTGGTTAAGCGGCATAAATTGTTTATTTATCTAAATCAAAACCGTTTGATTCAGATAGAAATGGGAAGAATTCCCGAATTGGGAATGATTGGAGAGGGTGTTGCTCATCCATGACAATCAATGCATGATTTCTCTACCCTTTCAAAAAAAAAAATCCTGCGCTTTCGCGAAGGATTTTACTTCTTTTTGGCAAGCCGGCGAACCGAACTATTTAGATGCTCCTTACACTGCAACATTACCTGTCCTGACCTCTCCTGCCCGCCTGTAGCTGGCAATAATCACTCCTGTTGAGGTAACCAGACTCTCCGTTAATGTAAATGCGGCCGGAATCGGACCGTCATCAAATATTTTTTTTCCCATCCCAAGCGTCAGAGGGTAAATTTTAAGCCGGAGTTCGTCTACTAAATCATTCTTTAGTAATAACTGAATGAGTTTACTGCTGCCCCAAACCTGAATGTCAGGACCATCTGATTTTTTGACCTTTTTAATATCTTCCAGTGTTTTGATGAATACGGTGTTTTTCCAGTCTGACTTTTTCATGGTGCCAGACATAACATATTTTGTCCCATCATTAATCCCCGGCCAAAAGTCAGCATGTTCGGGCCAGTAATCGGCCCAAATTTCAAATGTTTTTCTGCCTAACAGATAGTCTGCAGGTTGTTTCAGCTCATTTTGCACCACTTTACCGCCCACTTCGTCACCATAGGGCGCAGTCCAGCCGCCATATTTAAAAACACCCGATACATCTTCCTCAGGTCCGCCGGGTGCCTGCATTACGCCATCTAATGTGATCATGGACAAGACAATTATTTTCCTCATGGTTGTTTGATTTTTAATTATGAGTGATAATTCTATTTCGGTGTTAGGTCCCAATCGCTAGGTAAGCACTTCACATGCAAGCCCACGTGAGCTGAGTATTTCGATGATGGTCTCTACGCAGATCTGTTCGCCCTCAACCCTCAATATTTTATCGCAATCCTCCAGATCAAAATTAATTCTGGAAACAGGCAGCCGCCTGCGGAGGATGGAAATAATTTGTTCAGCCAGTTCCGGATGTTGCACATTCGTTTTGAATACTTCAACTATTGGCTTCATACAGAGTTCAATTTTATATGTTCCTTTTGAAGAGCCGGCGGCAAATGCATTTTCTGCGAATAACCGTGTTTGTAATTTTATTCAATGATGGTGCCAGGCAGCCACTTCTTTTTCACTTTTTTTTGCTTTTCATTACCGACAATACTTTATCCAGCTGGTTGAACCGGTCTTCCCAGATTTTCCGGAACTGTTCTAACCATTTATCTATTTCTTTCATTTTCTTAATTTCAAGCAGGTAGTAAATCTCCCTGCCCTGTTGGTCCTGCTTTACCAGTTCACACTCCGTCAGTATCCGTAAATGTTTGGAAACCGCCTGCCGGGACGTGTTAAAATGTTCTGCAATCGCATTGGGTGTCATCGCCTGCAGCGCGATGAGGGTTATGATAGCCCGCCGCGTCGGGTCTGCTATGGCCTGGAAGACATCACGTCTCATGTTGCTTATCGTTTAATTATGAAACTAATTGGTTGCAAATATACATGCAACCATTCGGCTTCACAAATTTATTTTTGAAAATATGTATGAGTGGAAAAAATGCTGCGGTTTTGGTCGGTAAATCAACGTAGTGCGGTCAGCGATTATAGAAAGAAGGTGTGCTTAACACCCTACTCTCAAAAAATAATTAAAAAAATTTGCGTAAGTGAATACTTACATTTACTTTTATGTAAGTAAATACTTACATATTATGTCCATAGAAGCAAGAAGGGATGTTTTCCAGGCAATTGCCGACCCGACCAGACGGCAAATTATAAATCTCATCTCTCAAGAGTCATTGAATCTGAATGCCATTGCCAACAACTTCGATATGAGCAGGCCTGCCATTTCCCAACACATAAAAATCCTGACCGAGTGCGGAATAGTTGTTATTAGACAACAAGGCCGGGAGAGATTTTGCGAGGCTAAACTTGAAGCCCTAAAAGAAGTTTACAATTGGGCTGATCAGTACCGGCAATATTGGAATGAGAAGTTTAATTCACTTGATAAATATCTGGGTAAAATTCAATCAAAAAATAAATCTAATTACAAATCAAAAAACCAGTCAAAATGATAACCAAAAATCAAACAGGCAGGAAAGACGGGCTTAAAATAGTTCGTGATTTCAAAGCTCCGAAATCATTGGTTTTTCAGGCATTTTCAAAAGAAGAAGCATTTGCTGAATGGTGGGGGCCTGCAGGAATGCCAATTACCGTGTTGCAATTTGACTTTAAGCAAAATGGAAAGCTCCATTACAAAATGGAAGGCAACGGACAAACCATGTGGGGTATTTTTATCTATCGTAACATCGTTAGTCCTGACTTATTAGAGTTTGTAAATTCTTTTTCAGATGAAAGTGGAAATATTTGCAGACCCCCTTTCGCGATGGATTTTCCTCTTGAGATTTTTAATAAACTGACATTTGTAGAAAATAAGGGAATTACAACTGTTACACTTTCCGGGCATCCTATAAACGCAACACCTGAACAGGAAGCAATTTACTATTCGATGATTGCAAACATGTCACATGGATTTGAAGGAACACTGAATCAATTAGAAGCATACTTAACTGAAATTCAAAAATAATAATGAAAAAAGTAAAAGCACTTTATTGGATTTTTACAGGGCTATTCATTGCTTTTATGCTTGTTACTTCTCTTTCTCAGGTTATTTCATCAAAAGGAGCAGAGGAAGTAATGACCATATTGCAGATGCCAATGTATCTTTTGCCGCTGTTAGGAATTTCCAAATTACTGGCAATTGCGGCAATAGTTATTTCCGGCTTTCCTAAAATAAAAGAATGGGCTTATGCAGGAGTCATGTTTGACTTTATTGCTGCTACATATTGCATGATTGCGGTTGGTGGCACAATTGACAAATGGGGTTTTATGATTTTACCAATTCTTTTATGTGGGCTTTCTTACTATTTCTACAACAGATTGTTAAAGATTAAAACTGAAAATTCTTAGGCTGACAAACAACAAACCCTCAACCGGGGATCAGCGTTGTTCTGCCAGGCCAATAAGAAGACCTTCAGGACCACGTATGTTACAAAGACTATATGTACCTCATACTTAAGCACCTCTCTTACGGGCTGTGCACTCATTTTTTGGAGCCTGACAAGCGTCTCATCAGCCGACATTGTCCATGCGTAATAATCTGCTTTTTGCCAAAGGCCTATTTGTTACTTCCTATCTGCTACAATCAATTTATTCCGTTCTTAAACTCTTCACCGGGTTAGAAACAGCTGCTTTTATCGCTTGAAAACTCACCGATAAAACTGCAATCAACAAAGCCGACAGACCCGCCAATACAAAAACCCACCATGAAATATTGATCCTGTAGGCAAAATCCTGAAGCCATTGATTCAATAAATAATAGGCAATAGGCACGGCAAGTATGATGGCAATGATGACAAGCCCAGCAAAATCTTTTGAAAGTAAAACAATAATATCAGGCACCGTTGCCCCAAGCACTTTACGAACGCCTATTTCCTTGATACGTTGTTCAGCCGCAAAGGTGGCTAATCCAAACAGCCCCAGACAACAAATAACAACAGCCACTAAAGTAAATCCAAAGGAAAGCTTACCGATCACCGACTCGGTTTTGTATTCTTTACCATAATCGCTGTCAAGAAAAGAGTATTCAAAAGGATATTCTGGTGAGTATTTTTTAGTGACCGATTCAATTCTTGCCAGTGTTTGGTTGATATTGGTATTTTCAATGGTCTTGATATAATAATTAAACCCGTTTGTGGTAGTAAACATTAAAATGAGGGGCTCTGTGCCCTGATGCAGGTTCCCGTTGACAAAGTCATCTGTAAGCCCGATAATTTCTCCCTTACCATTCCACATCTCCAATTTTGAGCCTATTACATTATGTTTAGTAAGCCCCATCGCCAGCATCGCTTTTTCATTAATAATATAATTTGATGAGTCGGCCCTGTTACTATAAAAATTTCTTCCTGCAACAAGCCTAATATTCATAGCAGGTATAAATCCATCATCACTTCGAAGCACTTTGAATGAAATCGATGAGTTTTCCGGCTTTCCTGGCCAAACAGGATCGGTTGTGGTAATTGGTACCTGGAATAAATTACTACCAACGAAGGCAACATTTTTAATGGAAGGTATTTTCTGCAAATCCGCCTTAAACCGGTTATAATTTTTACCAAGCCCTTCTTTTTGGGGTATAACAATCACATTTTCTTTATTAAAACCCAGGTCCTTTTTAAAAATATACCCAAGTTGATTATATATAACTATGCTACCTGTAATTAAAATAACCGAAACCGCAAACTGGGTAACGATCAGCCCTTTTCTGATAGCGCCACCTTTTAATACCAACCTGCTGTTTTTTAAAATTGCCGAAGTGTTGAGTGATGACAAATAAAAAGCCGGGTATAGGCCAGCCAACACACCGCAAAGCACAGTAATACCTAAAATACCAATTACTAAAACCGGTTTATGATATTCAAAATGCAGCGATTTCCCGGTAACTTCATTCACCATTGGAAGCACCAGTGTCAACAATAAAAAAGCAAGACACAAGGACAAAAACGAGATTAAAAGTGATTCACCTATAAACTGAACTCCGATAGAGAATCTTCCGGCACCCACAGATTTTCGAACCCCTATCTCTTTGGTTCTTGTCGAGGCACGGGCAGTGGCTAAGTTGGTGAAATTAAAACATGCCATTACAAGTATGATCAGTGCTATGCATCCAAATAATATAACCTGGCTTATGCGGCCACCGCTATTTATCCCGTTTTCAAATTTTCCGTGTAGATACAATTGGGAAAATGGATATAAAAAAGCTTCCCGATTGCAATCGCTGCAATTGGTCTTAATTATCCTTCTGACTTTTGCATCTGCTGAACTAAAATCTGATGTTGGCCTTAGTGTCACAAAAGCCTGTGTAGCGCCACTTCTCCAGTGATTTGCCCACGTATTTTGTTTTTTCCAATTTTCAAATGACAAAACAAAGTCAAATTGCAAGGAAGAATTTTCGGGTACATCCTTAAAAACACTTGAAACCATGAAATCACCAATATGATTAATGGTCAGCGTTTTCCCAATCGGTTTTTCGTCAAATAGTTTTTTAGCAAGCTTTTCAGAAATACTTATTGAGTTGATATCAGAAACGGGATTAAGATTGTTGCCTATTGTAATCGGGAATGAAAAGATAGAGAACAGGCCAGGATCAGCATAAAGTCCGGTTTCCATAAATTTCTTACCACCGAACTTAACCAGCATTTCTTCATTCCAACTCGTTTGTACCACTTCATCTATTTCGGGGATATCCTTACGAAGGGCTTCTCCTAACATTACCGTTGGTGCTTCATAGGTTTCCATTCTGCCATCTGCATAGATGTCATTTATCATTACTTTGTTTATCCGGTCTGCTTTGGCATGAAACCTGTCAACGGATAGTTCATCCAGCATCCATAAAAAAATTAAAACGGAAACGGTCAGTCCAACTGTAAGTCCAAGTATATTGGTTATTGAATAAATCTTTTGTTGAAAAAGCCTGCGTATGGTAATCTTGATATAGTGTAAAATCATATTGCTGCTTTTGTACACGTACGCTATCAACTAATGAACCGGGATTTAAATTATTGAAAATCAGCCGCAAAATTGGATGAAATATATACTTACTGGTCATTTTCGCACACCAGTGTCTGTTTTGATATAATTCAAAAAGGTTGTTTAATTAAACTGATATAGTGGAGACCTTTGGAGAAAATTACCGGGTGCAGGCGGCCGGGCGCGTCCTATTCAAAAAGAAAAGCCCCCGTTTTTGACGGAGGCTCTGCCTTTTCTAAGTCGGGACGACTGGATTATCTCACTTTTCTAAGGTTCGATGATCCGAAATGGAAGGATCTAAAGATCCCAGACAGGCCCTGCGGGCTTTTGTCATTTCATCGCTGCGCCATCCGAGCAAGCTTGATGGCTCCGCTCTGAAACGACAAAGCCTCCACAAGTGGAGGCCTGTCTGTTTTCTTTGGTCGGGACGACTGGATTCGAACCAGCGGCCTCTTGCACCCCATGCAAACGCGCTACCGGGCTGCGCTACGTCCCGAAATATCTAATTGGGGGATGCAAATCTACTACAAAAAGACCTACCCCGAAAATGAATTCCGGCATAACCCTTATCTTCGCCTAATTCCTTATAGATGAAGCTGCTGATTAAACAGGCTTGCATTACAGATCCCCTCTCCCCCGACAACGGAAAAATTCAGGATATTTTAATTGAACAGGGTATTATCCGGGACATCTCTTCCGGCATCCAAACCGAAGCCGACCAGGTGGTCGACGCGCAGGACGGAATGCAGGTCAGCCCCGGCTGGGTTGAAATATTTTCCAATTTTGCGGATCCGGGCTTTGAATTCAAAGAAACCCTTGAAACAGGTTCTGCCGCTGCGGCGGCGGGCGGATTTACCGACGTCTTTCTTATCCCCGACACCCAGCCTGTCACCGATAATAAATCTCAGGTGGAGTTTATTCGTCAGCGGTCCTCCGGCCTGCCGGTAAACCTCTGGCCGATCGGCGCAGTTACGAGGGCCATGGATGGGGTTCACCTGGCTGAGATGTATGATATGCAAAACAGCGGGGCCGTAGCCTTCTCAGACGGTTTAAAACCCATTCAGTCATCGGGCGTGTTACTGAAAGCCTTACAATATGTAAAAGCCTTTCGGGGCGTGGTTGTCCAGATCCCCGATGATTCAAGCATATCACCGAACGGACTGATTCATGAGGGAATTGTCTCTACAAGGCTTGGACTTCCCGGCAGGCCTTTGATGGCAGAAGAACTGATTATTGCCCGTGATATAAAACTGGCCCGCTACACCGGATCCAGGATCCATTTTACCGGGGTTACGTCACCAAAATCCATCGAGTATATCAGAAGAGCGAAGGATTCAGGACTGGATGTAAGTTGTTCCGTCACGCCTTATCACCTCTTTTTTTCCGACACCTCACTGCAGCAGTACGATACCAACCTGAAAGTATATCCGCCCCTGAGGCCCGAAAATGTTGTCCTGGAGCTGCGAAAAGCGGTGCTTGACGGAACCATCGATTGCATCAGCGTGCACCATCTTCCGCACGAATACGACAGCAAAATCCTTGAATTTGAAAATGCCAGGTATGGTATGACAGGACTGGAAACGGCCTATGCGGTTGTTCAATCCGTTTTTCCCTCTTTGCCACCCGCCAGAATCGTTGAGCTCTTCAGCGGAAATGCGAGAAAAATATTTAACATGGCGATGCCCAGGGTGGCCAGGGGTGAAAAAGCGAGTCTGACCCTGTTTAATCCCCGGATGAGGTGGGTGTTTAACCTGTCCGATTCACGCTCGAAATCTAAAAATTCGCCATTCGACAATACGGAATTTGCGGGCCGGGTCATCGGCACTGTTTCAAACGGAAAGCTCAATCTGAACTCCTCAATAATTTAACTTTAAAATTGCCGGTATGAAAAAATCACCAAGTATTTTAGGAACCTCTGTACTGATCAGTCTCATACTGATCGTATGGAATCTCGTGGGAAATTTCGCCCACCTCGAATTTGCCAACTGGTTTAAATATGCTTCTGCAGCCCTTTTCATCGGCCTTCTGATCTATTTCTGTGTCCAGTTCGGTAAGACCCATACCGAAGGAGTCACCTTTGGAAAGGTTTTCGGCTACGGGTTTAAATTAACCATGCTGGTTACGCTGATCACGGTCGTTTTCAGCATTCTGTCGGTAACTCTTATTTTCCCGGAAATCAAAGAGCAGGTGATTGCCCAAACCAGAACGACTATGGAGGCAGATCCAAAATATTCTGCAGACCAGGTGGATCAGGCAGTGGCATTTACCCGCAAGGGATTCATGATGTTTTTAGTCATCGGCGGAATCATATTCAGTCTGCTGACCGGCGTGGTGGGTTCCCTGATCGGTGCTGCCCTTGCTAAAAAATCAGAACCGAATGTATTTCAGGAAAAGGTTTAATTATAAATCACGACCATGGCCATAAGCCCCAAATATGCCAATGGATTGCGTTTTGGACTGATCACAGCAGCCCTGTACATGCTTTTGCTCTTTATCAGGTATCATTTTTTTTATACATCACCGGCGGCTTTTTCCGTGTTTTCGATTGTTTCCTACCTGATCATCCTGGTCATGTTTTTACTGGCCTGCATCGCCAGGAGAAAAGAGTTAGGCGGTTACGCGGAACTGCGCGAAATCTTTCAGTCGGTGTTCATTGTCATCCTGATTACCGAGGCCGTCTATGTGTTTTTCAATTTTTTATACCTGAAATACATCGACCCGGGTTTTTATGCACGGTTTGAAGCGGGTTCCCTCGCTTATTTCCGGCATGAAAATTTGAGTACGGAACAGGAGCAGCAGGAGGTTAAAAATATCAGGTCATTTCTGGAAACCACAAAGCCCTCTTATCTCTGGAAGGGTTTTGCTCCTGCCGTAGTGGCCGACAGCCTAATCTGTTTTGTGTTTGCTTTTGTATTAAGAAGAAAAAAGCCCATAGCCCCTGAGACCAATTCACTAACATGAATATATCCGTCGTCGTCCCATTGCTGAATGAAGAAGAATCCCTTCCCGAACTGGTGTCCTGGATCGAAAGGGTGATGGCTGAAAATGGCTTTTCCTATGAAGTGATCCTGGTAGATGACGGAAGCACCGACGGATCCTGGCGTGTTATTGAAAAACTGAATGCACAGGATGAACGTGTCAAGGGAATCCGCTTCCAGCGCAACTACGGCAAGTCTGCCGCACTCAACGAAGGTTTCCGGTCTTCAAAGGGCGACGTGGTCATCACGATGGACGCCGACCTGCAGGACAGCCCGGATGAAATTCCTGCCCTGAATAAAATGATTATCGAAGACGGATTTGACCTGGTCAGTGGTTGGAAAAAACTGAGGCATGACCCTCTTTCCAAAACGCTTCCTTCGCGGTTTTTCAACTGGGTGACGTCAAAGGTTTCAAAAATCAGCCTGCACGACTTCAACTGCGGTCTCAAGGCATACCGGAGAAATGTTGTCAAAGGCATAGAAGTATATGGTGAAATGCACCGCTATATTCCGCTCATCGCAAAATGGTCGGGATTTAAAAAGATCGGAGAAAAAGTAGTGCAGCATTATCCCCGCAAATACGGTGTATCCAAATTTGGTTTGGGCAGGCTGGTTACGGGCGGTCTCGACCTGGCATCGATTATGTTTGTTGGTAAATACGGAAAAAGACCGATGCACCTTTTTGGTTCCTGGGGGATTTTCAGCTTTGGATTCGGATTTATCGTTTTTATTTATCTCTTTCTTTCCAAAATTTTCTTCGATAAAACGGGCCTTACCCAGCGTCCGTTGTTCTTTGTAGCTCTGGTCGCAATGGTCATCGGTACACAGCTCTTTGTTACGGGATTTATTGCGGAACTGATTTCCAGAAATGCAGTAAACCGGAATGCCTACCTCGTGGAAAAGAAAACGGGCATATGAAAGTGATCGTTATCGGACCTGCCTATCCCCTGCGTGGCGGCCTGGCGAGCTTTGACCAGCGCCTGTGCAGGGCTTTTCTGGAGGAAGGACATGACTGCTCCATCTATTCTTTTTCACTTCAGTACCCGGGATTTCTTTTTCCCGGAACGACGCAGTATTCTTCAGACCCGCCTCCGGAAGGCATCCGTATACGCACCGTCATTAATTCCATAAATCCCTTGAACTGGTTCCGTGTAGGTGCGTTGATTCAACGGGAGTCACCCGATCTTGTCGTAGTCCGGTACTGGCTGCCTTTTATGGGACCCGCTCTGGGCACCATCCTTCGGAGACTGAAATCAAAAACCCGCATCGTTGCCATCACGGATAATATCCTTCCGCACGAAAAAAGACCGGGTGACCGGGTATTCACAAAATATTTTTTAAAATCCTGCGATGCCTTCATCACCATGAGCGATCCTGTGATGGAGGATCTCCGCCAGTTTGAAATGAGTAAGCCCGCGAAGCGTGTCATCCATCCTCTCTATGATAATTTCGGCGATATCCTGCCCAGAGATATGGCAAGAAAGAAATTGAGGGAGGCAGGTATAGATATACAGGATAAAGACCGCGTCCTGCTCTTCTTTGGGTTTATCCGCAGGTACAAAGGTCTTGATATTCTTCTGCGTGCTTTTGCTGAACCACCACTCCGGCAGGCAGGTATTCGCCTGCTTGTCGCGGGAGAATTTTATGAAGAGGCAGCGATGTATCACCGCCTGATCGCTGAACTCGGTATCGGCAGTCAGCTGATCCTGAAAACGGATTTTATTCCGGATGCTGCGGTGAGGAATTTTCTTTGTGCTGCCGATGCCGTCATACAGCCGTACCGGCATGCAACCCAGAGCGGTGTTACGCCCCTCGCCTATCATTTTGAAAAGCCGATGATCGTTACGGATGTCGGCAGTTTTTCAGAACACGTTTTACATGAAAAGACAGGGCTGGTCGTTCCTCCCGAGCCTGCTGCCCTGGCTGAAGCCATTCTGCGTTTCTATGAATTAGGAGAAGAATTTTTTATTCCTCATCTTCGCGAGGAAAAGAAAAAATATTCCTGGAAGAACCTTGTCAATGCCATCCTTGGCCTAGCTCATGATATACAGAAGTAAAGCACCTTTACGAATCGGTCTGGCCGGAGGCGGTACCGATGTAAGTCCCTACAGCGATCTCTATGGCGGTGCGATCCTGAATGCCACCGTCTCCCTCTATGCTTATGCGAATATAGAAGTCACCGGCGGCGGGGATATTTGTTTTGAATCCATCGATTACAATTCACGCGAGGTAATTAAGAAAGATGCCGTCATAGAATATAACGGCAGGCTGGATCTTCATAAGGGCGTATACGAAAGGATTCGGAGGCAGTTCTCCGGCGGCATGCCCGACGGTTTCACCCTTTCCAGTTTTGTGGACGCACCGGCCGGTTCGGGTCTCGGGACTTCTTCCACCCTCGTCGTTGCCCTCGTGGGCGCTTTTGCAGAAATGCTCAGACTGCCTCTCGGGGAATATGATATTGCACACCTGGCGTATGAAATAGAAAGAAAGGATCTGAAGATGGCGGGCGGAAAACAGGACCAGTACGCAGCGACATTCGGCGGTGTGAACTACATGGAGTTTTTCAGCGATGAACAGGTTATAGTCAATCCGCTGCGGGTTAAACAACAGTATCTGTTTGAACTGGAGAATAATCTCCTGTTATATTATACAGCCACAAGCCGCGAATCGGCTAAGATCATCACCAGACAAAGCCAGAATGTACTGGACAAAAAATCCCATTCCATCGAAGCCATGCATCAGCTGAAACAACAGTCACAGCGGATGAAGGAAGCCCTGCTGAAGGGGCGGCTGCACGAGATTGGCGAGATCCTTGATTTCGGTTTTCAGCAGAAAAGAAAAATGGCCGAAGGGATTTCCAACGACAGGATGGAAGAAATTTATGAAGCGGCGAAAAGCGCCGGCGCCACAGGTGGCAAAATTTCCGGAGCGGGCGGAGGTGGCTTTATGATCTTTTACTGTCCCGGAAATACAAAGTATGCGGTGATGTCGAAGTTAAGTGAATTCGGCGGACACTGCAAACACTACCAGTTCGTGGATCATGGACTAACCACCTGGACCATTTAATCGATAACTATGAATGAAGAGATAAAGAAAATCATCAACGCATCTATTCTCGTCAAGCAGAGAGTGCTGGCCGACGAAGATCTTCTACATACCACCGCCGCCGTGGTTAAATCGATTGTGCAGGCTTTTCAGCAAGGACATCGTGTGTATTTTGCGGGCAACGGCGGAAGCGCAGCCGACGCACAACACCTGGCCGCCGAATTTTCGGGAAGGTTTTATACCGACCGCCAGGCCCTGCCGGCGGAGGCGCTGCATTGCAATACATCTTATCTGACGGCCGTGGCCAATGACTACAGTTACGACGAAATTTATGCGAGGCTTATCCGCGGTATCGGGCAATCCGGCGATGTGCTGGTAGGACTTTCAACATCCGGCAATTCTGCCAATATTGTCAGGGCCTTTGAAGTGGCACGCGAAAAAAAGATCATTACGGTCGGCTTTACCGGCGAAAGCGGCGGTAAAATGAAACCTCTTTCCGACTTTCTTTTTAATATTCCTTCCAGCGACACACCGCGCATTCAGGAATCCCATATCCTGCTTGGTCACATCGTTTGCGAGCTCGTGGAAAAAGAATACTTCAAATCCTGAATGCATGATCCCCGAGGCAATTGTACTGGCCGGCGGACTCGGAACGAGATTAAAACCGGTGGTATCCGGCCTGCCCAAGAGCCTCGCCCCCGTGGCCGGCCGGCCATTTCTCGCTTATCTGCTGGATCATTCGCTTAAACAGGGTTTGAGTAAATTCATTTTTGCCCTCGGGTTCAGGTCGGAGCAGATCATGGACTTCGTTAAAACCTATCTTCCCGCCGGAACCTATTCCTTTTCTACTGAAGAGGAACCACTGGGCACGGGCGGTGCAGTTTTCCAGGCCTGTGCGCTCACCACATCTGAGAATCTGATCGTGCTGAATGCCGATACTTTTTTTGGTGTGTCACTGGAAGCGCTTTCGGATTTGCAGATGAAAAGAAATCCTTCCTGCACACTGGCACTTAAACCCATGCGGAATTTCGACCGGTATGGCGTGGTGGAAACCGGCGAAAACCAGGTTATTACCGGTTTCAGGGAAAAAAAATTCAGGGAGTCTGGGCTTATTAACGGAGGCGTATATGCGCTGCATGCAGCCTCCTTCAGACAAAAGAAATTTCCCCGGGTGTTTTCCCTCGAAAAGGATTTTTTTGAAAAGGAATTTCCGGGGGAAGAAAAACTGGGGCTCATATCAGATGCCTATTTTATCGATATTGGCGTTCCGGAAGATTATGAACGGGCGCAGACGGAACTGATCCGGAATATATAGCATGACAAAAACAAAGCGCCACCGGGCGCGCATCAGCTGAATCATGGGATTTGACCTTAGTGAAATCGAAAAAGAGTGGACCCTGTTCCTGGACCGGGATGGGGTAATCAATTATGAAAACCCGGGGACCTATGTACGCAACTGGCAGGAGTTTATTTTCTATCCCGGGGCGCCGGAAAACATTGCCTATTTTAATTCAAGGTTCCGGCGAACCATCCTGACCACCAACCAGCGCGGCATCACCCGGGGCATCATGTCTCTGGAAGACCTGGAAGATATCCACATGCGGATGCTGAAGGGTATCGAGGAAAAAGAAGGCCGTATCGACAGAATATATTTCTGTGTGGACGCTGAACCCGCCAGCCCCTGCCGTAAACCCAATCCCGGGATGGCCTATCAGGCGGTCAGGGACTTTCCTGAAATCGACCTGCTCAGATCCCTGATGATAGGTAACAATCTCAGTGATATGGAATTTGGAAAGAATGCGGGCATGAAGACCGTCTTCCTGCGGACCACCAACCCTGAACTTTCACTCCCCCATCCCCTGGTGGACCTTCATTTTGAAGATCTTTCCGCGTTTGCCAGAGCGTTGGAAAATTCTTAAATAATTGGAAAGAAATTCCCTTTAACAGGTGAGTTGGAAATCTTACCTGTAAATTGCGGCCAGACCTAAATACGATGCATGGCGCTGAAGCGAATTCTTTTTATACTGGCAATTGTAGCTTTATTTTTTGGTGGAGTTTCCGGACAAACAGCGTCCAGGATGCCTGTTACGGTTCAGGAGAGAGCCCTGTTGGAAAAGCATCAGGATTCCCTGACAAAATATGCCTATGAGATCGTGAATGGGGCCGATGCGGCTCAAAGGTTTCGCGCCGACAGTTTCTTTATCCGTATGCTTGTGCGGTCGCTGAAAATTCCCAACTCTTTTTATTTTCCGTTCGACTCTTTACAAACGATCTCCAAACTGTATGCACCCGACAGCAGCTTCCGGATCTTTACCTGGCAGGTGAAGAAGGATGTCTATGTTTTTATGCAGCGGGGTGCCATCCAGATGCGTACGGCGGACGGTTCGCTGAAACTCTTTCCCCTGCATGACGTGTCCATGTTCACCAACAAACCATTTGATTCCGTTCGCACGGCAAACAACTGGATAGGCGCGATTTACTACCGGATCATCGAAAAAGAGTTCAACGGAAAGAAAATATATACACTGCTCGGGTATGATGATTTTACCATCAACAGCAACAAGAAATGGATGGACGTTCTGACGTTCAGCGACCAGGGTCAACCGGTATTCGGGGGGCCTTATTTTTCCTTCCGGAATGACTCAGCCAAAGCGGCCAATAAAAAGATCCAGCGGTTCTACCTGGAATATAAAAAAGAAGCTACCACAACCTTTAACTACGATTCCAACCTTCATATGATCGTATACGATCACCTGATCTCGGAGACCGAAGAGCCTAACCGGAAAGAGACTTATGTACCGGACGGGGACTATGAAGGTTTTGTCTGGGATAACGGCGTCTGGCTGCACGTTCCCAAAGTCTTTTCAAATAACCTGCAGGACGGCCAGTTTCCGGTCGACAAGAAAATCCTGAACGAAGCGGGAGCAACGGATGAGGAATTGTTGCGTAAGCAGTCGGAGAAAAACAGCCAGAAAGGGAAATAGGGCTATTCATCCAGTTTAAGGACCGCAAGAAACGCTTCCTGGGGAATTTCCACATTACCGACCTGCCGCATTCTCTTTTTACCTTCTTTTTGTTTTTCGAGGAGTTTACGTTTGCGGGAGATGTCACCGCCATAACATTTAGCCGTGACGTCCTTGCGGAGTGCGCTGATGGTTTCACGTGCGATCACTTTGGAACCTATGGCTGCCTGAATGGCGATCTGAAATTGCTGGCGGGGTAAGAGCTCCTTTAATTTTTCGCAAAGTTTCCTCCCGAAATCAGCCGCCCGGCTCCGGTGAATCAAGGCACTTAATGCGTCCACTTTGTCCCCGTTGAGCAGTATGTCCATTTTTGCAATATCGCTGTCACGGTATCCTATTGGATGGTAATCGAAAGAAGCATAACCGCGGGTCTGGCTTTTTAGCTTATCGTAAAAGTCAAATACGATTTCGGTAAGCGGCATTTCAAAATGAAGCTCAACCCGGGTTGGAGTCAAATAGTTCTGATTCAGCAGAATACCGCGTTTACCCATACATAAACTGATAATATTCCCGATATATTCCGGCTTCGAAATGATCTGCGCATTGATAAAGGGTTCTTCTATGCGGTCCGTTTTAGTCGGATCCGGCATCTCCGCGGGGTTATTAACCTGGATAACCTCATCCCGGGTACTGTATGCGATAAAGCTTACGTTGGGAACCGTGGTGATAACCGTCTGATTAAATTCCCTTTCAAGCCTTTCCTGGATAATTTCCATGTGCAGCATGCCGAGAAAGCCACAACGGAATCCAAACCCAAGTGCCTGGGAGGTTTCAAGTTCGTAGGTCAATGAGGCATCATTCAGCTGAAGCTTGTCCATACACTCGCGAAGCTCTTCAAAATCCTCTGTTACCACCGGGAAGATACCGGCGAATACCATGGGCTTGACTTCTTCAAAACCCTTGATCATTTCCGGATGCGGGTTTGAGCTCAGGGTAATGGTATCCCCTACTTTCACTTCTTTGGCGTTCTTAATCCCGGTAATGATATATCCAACATCACCGGTTCCCACTTCAGAGCGTGGTTCCAGTCCAAGCCTGAGGATGCCCACTTCGTCTGCTTCATATTCCTGTCCCGTGGATACGAAAATAACTTTATCGCCTTTCTTAAGTGTTCCGTTCAGGATCCGGTAGTAGACGATGATCCCGCGAAAGGAATTGAACACGCTGTCAAATACAAGGGCCTGCAGGGGTTTTTGCGGATCACCGGCGGGCGGTGGAATTCTTTCAACTATGGCTTCCAGAATGGCATCCACACCCAGCCCCGTGCGGGCGCTGGCCAGCAGGATGGATTCTTTCCTGCATCCGATCAGGTCGATGATCTGGTCGGTAACTTCTTCCACCATGGCGCCATCCATATCAATCTTGTTGATGACGGGGATGATCTCGAGATCATTTTCGATTGCCAGGTAGAGATTGGAGATCGTTTGTGCCTGAATACCCTGTGAAGCATCGACCAGCAGCAGGGCACCTTCGCAGGCTGCCAGTGCGCGGCTGACTTCATAGCTGAAATCAACGTGACCGGGCGTATCGATAAGGTTGAGAACATAGTCCCTGCCGCTCTGGCTATAGTTGATTTGTATAGCGTGACTCTTGATGGTTATGCCCTTTTCCCGCTCGAGGTCCATATCATCGAGTACCTGGTCCTTCATTTCACGTTCGCTGATGGTATGGGTAACCTGCAGCAGGCGGTCGGCCAGTGTGGATTTACCGTGATCGATATGGGCGATGATACAAAAATTGCGGATATTCTTCATGGGCGCTCCCTTCAAAATTTAGAGCCGCGAAGGTACGAAAAAAGGCGGGAAGAGGGAAGGCAGATTAGGCCGATCGAAAGGCGGCCGTATGAAGAACGAAAGCGGGAATTCAAGACATGGGAGTTCAAAAAATAAAGCCGGGATCAAAGAATCCCGGCCGTGGTGAAAATTGCTATTTCCTGGTGCATTTTATCTCGAGGGCCTTAAACTCTTTGCCGCTGACTGTAAAGTACATGGTAATGGTCTGGTGATTGTCATCCGTCATCTGGACTGTTTCACGGATGGGCATGTCCTTGCCCGTGAGGGGATCCGTGGTAGCTCCACTGAGGGAAATCGTTTTGGTGGCCTGGTCCCAGTTTCCCTGCATGAAGATCATGCCGGTGCCCATATTGTCGATCCAGGAACTGACAAAGATCTTTTTTGAATTGTCGTAGCCGGTGGTACTTACTCCTTCAAAAGGCATTCCGTACATCTGACCCTTGGAAGTGTATTGCAGGTATCTGCCACCCATGATCATCGCATAGGTTACTTCTTCAGTGGAACTCATGGGATCAGCTCCGGGATTGGTCCACATGGTGATGTTTGCGTTCCAGACACCGACCGATTTGGCCATCATCTGCTGCATAGGACCGACGGCCATATACTCCTCGTATTTTTTCATGTCTTCCTGGCTTTGTGCCAGGCATTTGCCGGATATCAGGATGACCGCCATGAGTACCAGCGTGAATTTGTTTTTCTTCATAACTGAAATTTAGGTTTAAAAGGTAAGCAATATCCAGGCTGCACGGATAAATTCCGGATTAAATTTGAATAATGAAGTATGCAAAATTGGGCAGGTCGGACCTTATGGTAAGCCGGATCAGCTTTGGTGCGATGTCGCTGGATGCGGATGATCCGCTGGCAAAAAAAATTCTACACCAAGCCCTGGAAAGTGGAATAAATTTTTTTGACACGGCTGATCTGTATCAGGATGGAAGAAATGAAACACTGATCGGCGAAGCTTTTTCCGGAATGCGCGACCGGGTAATTCTTGCCAGCAAAGTGGGAAACCGGATGAGGCCGGATGGCTCAGGCTGGGACTGGGTTCCGGATCCCGCCTATATCCTTTCTGCCATAGAAGCAAGCCTGCGGCGACTGAAGACCGACTATATCGATCTTTATCAGCTGCATGGCGGCACGATGGAAGATCCGATAGACGAAATTATTTATACGTTTGACAAATTGAAATCCGAAGGCAAGATCCGGTACTACGGTATTTCTTCCATCCGGCCGGTTGTGATCCGCGAATACCTGAAAAAATCTTCCATCACCAGTGTGATGTCGCAATACAGCCTGCTGGACCGCAGGCCGGAAGAAACGGTGTTTCCCTTGTTACGGGAAAGCCAGACCGGTGTGCTCGTGCGTGGGGCATTGGCCAGGGGACTGCTGGTCGGCAAGCCGGCGGCTGCCTACCTGAACCACCCGGCGGCTGACGTTAGCCGGGCGGCAGAGCTGATCAGGGAAGCCACTATTCCTCCTCACCGGCCATACGATACGGCTGTTCAATTTGTATTGTCCGAGCCTGCAGTAGGTACGGCAGTCATCGGTATCCGGACGGAAGCCCAGTTGCAGGATGCGCTTATGGCCGCTGACAGTTCATCCCTGCATGAGGATCAGGTTCAGCATTTGAAAAATGGATTTCCACAAAACAGGTATACTGATCACCGTTAGTGCCGGTATTGAGTGTTATGATGACGCCTCCAGTGGAGTTGGCTGTTTTCCTTATTTTTTTTCCAACACCTTATCGTATACATCCAGAATTTTCCTCGCTACCGTTTCATAGGCATATAATGCCGAAGCATCCCGGCTTATCTGCTGACTGTCGTACTGATCACGGTAAAGAATCATTTTTTTCATTGCCTCTTCCAACGCCTTTTCATTACCGGCTTCTACGAGGATACCGTTACGCTCATTCACGGCTTCCGGGATACCCCCTACCCGGCTGGAGATTACGGGTACACCGCAACAAAGAGATTCCAGGATAACACAGGAAAGATTCTCATAGTGGCTGAAAAGAATTAATGCGGAAGATGTGCGGAGCTCCCGTGCAACAGCATCATAAGAAATCATTCCGATGGAGCGGATTTGGGTTGCGGCTTCGCCGCTGTCTTTCACTGCCTGGTTAACCGAATCATTCAAAGGTCCCACCAGCAGGAGTTCAGCTTTTATGCCTTCGCGAATGATCGCTGCAAACGACCGGATGATGGCTTCCGTGTTTTTTGGGTAGACCATGGAAGAGATATGGATGAACCGGAATCCTCCGTCGTTTATTTTTTCCGCTGGATAAAATAAGCGGGTATCCACCACATTGGGAATTTTAAGGAAGTGTTTTTTTGCCCAGTCGCGGTTAATTTGATTACCCAGTTCGTCGCTGACCGGCAGCAATATTTCCGCATTGTGCAGGATTCTTTTTGTGATCCACCGGGTAAGGAAGGAACGATCATAAAGATTATCCTTTGCTCTCCGGAAATAGCCCGACCAGTGTTCGGTGAGAACGTAAGGAATTCCATAACGCCACTTCAGGTACAGAGCGAGCATGCCCGACCTCATGGCTACCTGCACGTGTACCAGATCAGGAAGCGCCTTTTTATTTTTCAATTCCCGAAAAAAAGCAAAATGTGTTGTGAAATAACGAATGAGCGAACCGGAATTACCAGTGAATCCCGGGCGGCCTGCGTCAAAATATAAGATATGTTCCTCAAGCCCCGGTTCGGCAGTATATGCATCGCCGGTTTGTGGCAGATTCGTATTTTTTGAGGAAGCCGCGGTGCCGGCATTTTTTTCAGCATGCCTGCCCACAAAGACCAGGAGAAGCGGGTGTAGCCGGGAAACAGCCTTTGCCTGCCGCTGAATAAAATCTCCGGTAAAATGATCCGTTTCATTCGGATACCAGCTGGCAAGCCATAGCAGTTTAAACATGGGCTTAGATGGAGGAACTGAAAAATTATTTCAGCGACCGGATGATCTCGATAAAGTCTGTCGCGACCAGCGAAGCCCCGCCCACCAGGCCGCCGTCGACGTCCGGTGAGCCGAAAATTTCCCTTGCATTACCGGCTTTGACGCTACCGCCATAGAGAATTGACAGACCGGCGGCCAGATTTTCACCATATTGCTTTTGCAGCACGCTACGGATATGGGCATGCATTTCCTGAGCCTGTCCGGTGGATGCTGTTTTACCCGTGCCGATTGCCCAGATGGGTTCATACGCGATCACAATTTTCTGGAGCTCTTCCCCGGTAAGGTGAAAAAGCGATTCACGCAGCTGGTTTTCCACAAACCCATTTTGTCCGTTTTTTTCTCTCGTATCCAATGCCTCACCACAGCAGAATACCGGTGTCAGTCCATTCTCAAGGCAAAGATTGACTTTCGCTGCCAGCATCGCATTCGTTTCATGGAAATATTCCCGGCGTTCACTGTGGCCTACGAGACAATATTTAATACCGACTGATGAGAGCATTTCGGCCGAGACCTCACCGGTATAGGCGCCGGATTTCTTATCGGAACAGTTCTGCGCCGAGACGAAATAATTTTTTTTATGTTCCACCATGTCATGCGCCATCTCCAGATAAGGGAAGGGCACGGCAAAGACGGCCACCTGATTTTCTTTTAATGAAATATCTGCAGCGAGCAGGGTCTGCAGGAGGGCGGTACCCTGTTGGTAGGTAAGATTCATTTTCCAGTTCGCTGCGGCGATTTGTTTCCTCATGAAGGTGTTTTTATTTGGTCAAAAATAGTTTTCAATTGATTCATTTCCTCAGGACGGAGGATTTCCCCCTTGAATTTTTTCCACCGGGATATATGCTGCATGGCTTTCTCGAAAGCATAGGTCTCTCCGTGAATTCCCCAGCTGAAGGAAGGCAGGTATACAGGCGCCCTTCCTTCACCGAAAACATGACAACACACGCCTACTACCGATCCTGTGTTGAATGCGGTATGGATGGCAGAGCGGGAAAAATCACCCATCATCAGTCCGCATTTGATACCAGCGTCTGTAAATTTCCTTTTCAGGGGATTCCAAAGCCTGACTTCTCCCCCGCTGTTTTTCATATTGGAATTGGAGGTTCCTGCGCCCAGGTTACACCAGGCTCCGATAACCGAATCGCCCAGGTATCCGTCATGTGCCTTGTTGGAACTTTCAAAAAAAATGGAATTTTTTATTTCACCGCCTATCACGCAATGCGGGCCCACCGAGGTGGCTCCGTATATCCGCGTGCCCATTTTAACAACTCCCCTTGCACCCAGTGCAAAAGGCCCGCGTATCATTGAACCTTCCATAACCAGGGCATCTTTTCCGATGTAAACAGGCCCTTCAACGCAATTGACAATACAATGCTCCATGATGGCTCCTTCTTCCAGAAAAATATCTGCACCGGTCACCCGGTTGGTTGAAGATACGGGTTGCGACTGACGGCCCTTCGTCAGCAGCTGAAAATCGCTGATCATTTCAACAGCGTTCCAGCGTAACAGATCGGGTAGGTTTTCCAGTCGCCGGGCGGCGTTGAGCAGGGTATCGTTTATTCCATTGGAAATTGACTTTGCCAGGCTGCTATCCGGAAGAATATGGCCCGGAACCGAAATGCTCTTTTCAGTAAGACTATCGGAAAAGTCTTTACGATCTTTTAGTAAGAGCTCCCATTTCTCCCGGATGGTAAGGATGCCACATCGCAAATCCGCTACGGGCCGGGTCTGTGTGAAAGGAAAAAATTCTTCAGCAAATGCGCCATCGGCCAGCGAAAGGCTATTCATTGTTTAAAACTAATTCTAAATCACAGACAAAAAAAAATCCCTTCCGTCGGGAAGGGATTCCATGCAATGCATTTGATTATTTTTTCTCGTATCTCTTTTTGAATTTGTCGATACGGCCCGCAGTGTCCACCAGCATATTCTTGCCGGTAAAAAACGGATGCGAAGTATTTGAAATTTCGAGTTTGACGAGGGGATACTCATTGCCGTCTTCCCATTTAATGGTTTCGCGGGAATTGGCAGCAGAGCGGGTAATAAAGCTTATGCCGTTACTCATATCCCGGAACACGACCAGGCGATAATTTTCGGGATGCAGACTCTTTTTCATATCAATTTATTTTGCCGTGCACATTGTATAGTCCCGGCACGAAAGGGAGTGCAAAATTAGCTTTTTCTGCTTTTGCGGCAAAATAAATTATAGGCCTTTAAAATCATGGATTCCAGTGGGTTGAATCTCATTTGGAAGGCCATCTACCGTTCAGGAACGCATGTTGTCGAACTGCAGCGGAATGCCGAGGGAAGAGGATTTACAGAGGGCAATCACTTCCTGCAGGTCGTCGATTTTCTTGCCCGTTACCCTCACAAGGTCGTCCATAATGGCTGCCTGGACCTTCATCCCGGAGTCTTTGATCAGCTTGACGATTTTTTTAGCATCTTCCTGTTTGAGTCCGTTTCTCACCGGAATTTCCTTTTTGGTCACTTTGCCGCTTGGGAAAGAATCCTTTGACATGTCGTAGGCCAGCGGGTCAATGCCCTGCTTGACGGACCGGCTGATCAGCACGTCGGTGATCTGTTTGACCTTCATATCGCTGGCGGCCTCCAGGTTAATTTTCATTTCCTTTTTATTCAGATCGATGACGACCGGTGAATCCTTAAAATCAAACCGGTTCTGGATTTCCTTTTTGGTTACGTTGACGGCATTGTCCAGGGTTTGCGGATCTAACTTGCTGACGATATCAAAAGATGGCATAGACGATGGTTGAGGCTGTAAAATTAGAGAATCATCAGTTGCAGAAATCAGAAGAGACGGAAAGCTTTTGGCCCCCGTCTCTTCTGCTGCTTTCCCGCCGTCCTCCGGTCAGTCCTTCCCTAGTTGTTTCCTCCCTTCTTCAAACGGCTGGATTCATCGTCCGCACCTCCCTGGTGCCTGCTGGCGGGTCCCTTGATGGCCTTGCCGAACCGGTAAGTAAAGGAGAGGCTAAGCTGACGGCTGTCGCGGGAATTGTGGAAGCTGGCCTGGGTTTGCTGGAAATCGATCGTACCCTTGGCCTGCTGTGTATAGAAAATATCCCGAAGTCCCAGCTTTACACTCGCCTTACCATTCCAAATCTGTTTGGCTACGGCTGTTGAAGTCTGGCCCATGGGACCGATCATGATCTGACCTTCGATTCCTGCAGACCGGTACCAGCCCGAAAGCTCCGCACTCCAGCCGTTATTGAATTTGAACTGGTTGTTCATGTTGGCCATGCCGGTGACAGCTGCCTCATCAAGGGGTTCGCCGTAAAGCTCTCCCGTGTAATGGTTATAGTTTACGTTCAGGTACACGCTGGTCGTCCACCATTTGGTGAGTGGCTTATTAAAACTCACGGCGATACCGCCATTTTCCCTCCTGCCGATATTCCCCCGCCGCACAATGGTAGCATGACCCTGTTGTTCAAAAGTTTCCGCGAAAAAATTCTGGGTATTGCTGTAGTTCAGCGTTGTGGTAAGCACACCCCGGAAAGTATGGGATAGTTCAATGTTGGTGGTAGTCTGGGGTTGCAGATATGGGTTTCCTGCCTGGTAGGTGTATTCATCCAGGAAGAAAAGAAAAGGATTCAGATCTCCGTAATCGGGCCGGTCAATTCTTCTTCCGAAATTAAGGTTAAAGGTGTTTTTATCATTCAATTCATAAGTAATATAGACCGTAGGAAATGCATTGAAGTAAGATTTGGAAAAAGTGGAATCATTGGGCTCTACCGTATACGCGTTCCCGTACTGATGTCCGGAATAGTTGGTGTTTTCCACCCGCAGACCGGCCTGGAAATTCCATTTCATGTATTTTTTTGTGAAGTTGATGTAGGCTGCATTGATATTTTCCTGGTATACGAAATAGTTGGTCTTCAGGGAATCGGGAGTGTATACGTTTTCATGCACATCATAGTAGTTTGCCTGGTTGTCGGTATGGACAAAACTTGTTTTCAGTCCGGCTTCCATCTTCAGGTCCTGCGCAAGCGGGTGCGTGTAATCTGTTTTAAAACTGTAAATATTAATCGTCGACGGAAGGTCGCCACTGAGAATATTGGATGAGATCGGTTTCATGTTTGGATCATAGGTATAGTTTTCAAACATCTGCTGGCTGCCGGACTGATAGTAGATATAATCCAGGTCAGCGGTGATTTCCCTTCCCGTGGTATCGAACTGCCTTTTAAAATTCAGGTTCACGGAAGCATTTTTCCATTTTCCGTGGATCGTGCCGAATGAATTGGTCAGGGAGTCCGTTACGTTCTCTCCGTCTTTCAATGTGATATAGCTTTGTGAATGGCTCGTTTCGTTATTCTGGTATGCGCTCAATACAATTCCGAATGTGGTTTTACTGTCAAGGAAATAATCCATGCCCAGTTTAAGATTCAGTTCGGGCGAAAGGAATTTCATATGTGTATTCTGTGTGAAAATAGAATTGATCTGCCCGGAGCTTTTGTCGAGATAGTTCCTGTTTATATCCAGGTTCTGAAATCCCTGCCAGTATGTATAACCTCCGTTGAGGAAAAGATTTATTTTATTGACGCGGTAATTCATGTTAAGGCTTCCGCCGGGTTTGGCGTATACCCCCTGGGTATAGGTAGCCGTTGCTGATCCGTTAAATCCTTTGGCCTTGTTTTTTTTCGTTTTGATGTTGATAATGCCGGAGTTTCCAGCTGCGTCGTACTTCGCGGAAGGATTGCTCATAATTTCGAGCTGGTCGATGGCCGAAGAAGGCAGGCTTTTAAGATAGGCGGCGAGTTGCACGCCCGTCATATAAGTAGGCCGGCCGTCAATCATGATGGTCACACCCTGTTTCCCCTTGAGACTGATCACCCCGTCTTTATCAACCGATACACCGGGCGATTTTTCCAGCACATCCATGACCGAGGTACCTGCATTGGCGGGAGATGCATCCACGTTAATAAGAATGCGGTCTGATTTCTGTTCCACGAAGGGCTTTTTGGATATAATGGCGACGGCCTGCAATTCTGTGTTTTGTTTCTGCATGGAGATATCCGGCACCTGGAAATTTTTTTCATCCGGGGCCAGGGTGAAAGGCATCGTTTCGAAGGCCTGATGCCCTACAGCACTTGCCTTCACCCTGTAGGAACCCGGCTTTACCGCAGAAAAATCGAATTTCCCGTCCTTACCGCTGACCGTAGTTTTTTGAGGCACTGAGTCCTGACCTGCCAGAAGCATGACACTCGCACCCTCGAGAGGAGCCTTATTTTCATCCCTTACAGTTCCAGTTACTGTTTGAGCCTGACTGACAGCGCATAATCCACAGATAATCAAAGTAAAAAAGAGTTTCATATAATTAGTTTAGCTTGGTACTTTAGTTCATTGGTTACAGTACAAAGATTGGTACTTAGTATAACATAGAACATGGTATTATGTTGGAAGGTTTTTTACGGGGATGACCGGCGCCGGAAACCTGTTGTCCGGATGAGACGCCGGCATGGCCTGCGGGGTTTCAGTGAAATGAACGGACGAAAAAAATCATGTATATGCGGTAATGCCGGCGGGATCCCGGATTGAAGAAAATCAGGAAAGACGTTGTTTAAAAAAAATGGATGTCAGGAGGCCAGTGAATCGGGTTTGGCAGAGGCTTTTTTCCACAGATAAAAGTACAAACCCGCGCCTCCGAGAATCAACAGCGTGGAAATGATCTCTGCCTGTGTCGGATGAAAACCAAAGATGGTATAGCGGGTATTCACTCTTATTTTCTCAATGAAAAATCTTTCAATACCGTTGATGAAAAGATAAAATGCAAAGAGGGTTCCGGGGATTTTGAATTTTTTTCTAAGCGACCAGAGCAGAAAAAACAATCCCACGCAAATGATCATTTCATAAAGAGGAGTAGGAAATACCGGAAGCGGCAGGTAGCTGCAGAAAGATCCTTCACAGCCGGGAATACGCACGCCTTCGGCGATTACATTGTGCGGGTAGGCATAGGCAAAAAACCAGTCGGGAAGGAAGGAAGGACCATGGAAAGAAGTATGGGGAATCTGAAGGGATCCGAATTGACGTGTGTAAAAATCACTGTGATGGGAAAGCACATTTTGAAATTCGCCGGAAGAAGCCGGAACGGTTTTCAATGAAGGATTGACCGCGTAGGCGCTGTTTACAATACCCCAGTCACCATCTCCCGCTACCTGGCATCCGATACGGCCCAGTCCATAGGCCAGCATCAGTCCCGGTGCCGCAGCATCGTTCAGATACCAGAAACCGATTTTGTGCCTGCGCGCGTAATACCAGATGGCTAAGGCGGCAACGATCAGACCTCCGTAAAATGTGAGGCCGCTGAATGAAATGAGCGACTGCACGGGGTTCTGGATAAATTCATCCCAGGTTTCCAGGCTGTTGAAAATTTTAGCGCCGAGGAAACCAAAAATCGCCGCGAAGATAACCAGGTCCCCTACCCTGTCGTGTGGCCAGATCCGGATCTTCCTTTCTTCGGGTTGTGGAAGTTTTTGTTTGTATTTGTCCCGCCATTTCATGCCGGCGAACAGCAGGCCGGTGATCAGGCCTGCCCATCCGTTGCCCTGGGAAGAAAAAATAAAATCAGTCGGATTCTGGGTTTGAGAAGAATCGGCCAGAAAGAGCCCGATGATTTTATATCCGATGAGGAACCCGAGGAGAAAATTGGTCAGCAATTCTCCGGGGCTCGCAATTTTTCCTACCGTAATGGTTTCCTCCTCAGCCTGGAGCAGCCCCTGTCTTTCCTTTCTTTTTAACTCGGCGGTGAGGGTAAGCGCTGCCGCAATAAAGGAAAGGGCAACAAAAAAACCAAAGGAGTTGATAAAGTGCAGGAATTTAAGATCCAGTCCGAAAAGATCTTTGACGGCGTAGTAGAGATTAGGATACATAGGAGCTGCAAGATAAGGGTAAAAACTTCAGGGAAGCTTCGTATCCTTGCTCCAAAATAACCGAACATGGACAAAATTGCTGTCGTCGGTGCGGGCACCATGGGAAATGGAATTGCCCATGTATTTGCCCAGAATGGTTTTGATGTACGCATGATAGATCTTCAGGCCGCGCAGCTGGAAAAAGCCCTGCAGACTATTGCAGGAAATCTGGACCGTCAGGTTCAGAAAGGCACACTGGAAGCCGGCGAAAAAGAGAAAACGCTCAGGCGGATTGAGACGTTCAGCAGTCTGAAAGACGGCGTTGCGGGCGCCTCCCTCGTCATTGAGGCCGCAACGGAACTTGAGCCCGTCAAAATAAGAATATTTGAAGAACTCGATGCTTTTTGTGACGCGGGAACCATTCTTGCCTCGAATACCTCTTCCATTTCCATCACGCGCATTGCGGCGGCGACGCGGCGGCCGGGAAAAGTAATCGGTATGCATTTCATGAATCCCGTGCCGCTGATGAAACTGGTGGAAATTATCAATGGTTATTCCACCTCGGAGGAAACAACAGGCGAAATCGTAGCGCTTTCCGGACAGCTCGGCAAGACACCCTGCGTGGTAAGGGACTATCCGGGATTTATTTCAAACCGGATCCTGATGCCCATGATCAATGAAGCCATCCTTTGCCTGCAGGAAAGTGTAGCCGGCGTTTCTTCTATCGACACGGTCATGAAACTGGGCATGGCCCATCCGATGGGCCCACTTCAGCTGGCGGATTTTATCGGCCTCGACGTCTGCCTTTCCATCCTCCGGGTACTTCATAACGGCTTCGGATATCCGAAATATGCACCCGCGGCCCTTCTGGTGAATATGGTGGCTGCCGGCAAACTGGGAGTGAAATCAGGCGAGGGATTTTACGTCTATGAAAAGGGAAGAAAGGATCTGGTAGTAAGCCCCCTTTTCAGCGGGGCCTCTTAGTCCGCCTCCATAAAATTGGTGGTCTGCAAACTTCCACTACTTTGCCCGGCTTTCCCTGCCTTATTTTTCAAACCACCGGACGGTATCCGAACCCCAGGTTTCTGTTTTAGTAAGCCTGCATGCAGGCATCACCGGGCCCGGCAATCCGCCGGGCATCTGAAGATTTTCGGCCGTGATGGTTCTTATCTCATCCCAGCGTCCAGAATCGATAAAAGACTGCAGGATCGAAGCCCCGCCTTCCACCAGCACGCTTTGAATGCCGAGCCCATACAGGGACTCCAGGATAGCATCCGTATCACGGGTATCTGTTTTTTTACGGATAAGGTTTTCAGACAGCTCATCCCTGACATTATTCAGGATCACCGTGGGCACTTTCCTGTCAAATACATGCAGGCCTTCCGGCAGGCTGAGAAATCCGTCCAGCACGATCCTCACCGGATTTTTTCCTGTCCATAATCTTGCCGTCAACTGTGGGTTATCGCGCATGGCGGTATTTTTTCCGATGAGAATTCCGGCTTCTTCTGTTCTCCACCGGTGAACAAGGCGGTTGCTGAGCGGACCGGAAATTTTTACACCGGTGCCATCCGCTCCGGCTATCTTACCATCCGCCGAGCGGGCCCATTTCAATACCACATAAGGCCTCTTCTCCCTGTGAAAAGTAAAGAACCGGCGGTTCATCTCCTGAGACTCTTTTTCAAGAACCGGAAATATAAGATCGACGCCAGCCGTTTTCAAGGTCTCTATGCCCCTGCCGTCAACAAGGGGGAAGGGATCACGGCAGCCGATCACTACGTTGCGTATCTGATGTTCCAGGATCAGCTTTGTACAGGGAGGCGTTTTTCCATAATGTGAACAGGGTTCCAGCGACACGTACAGGGTGGACAGGGGGATGAGTGACCTGTCTTTAGGGAGTACAGATGAAATGCAACGGACTTCTGCATGCGGTCCTCCGTATTCCTGGTGATAACCTTCACCGATGATCCGGCCCCGGTGCACCAGCACAGCGCCAACCATCGGATTGGGCGCTGTATACCCCGCACCAAAGGCTGCCAGCTGCAGACAACGCGCCATATACATATTGTCGATGGTGTGTTTCTCCTTAGATCCCTGAATGATTGATCCGGCAGACATGGGCTGCAATTTAATTCATTGTAAGTTTGTTCTCATGACCCTCGAAGAAGCCCACCGGCTGCTGATTTCGACACTCGGAGAAATCTATGATGAGAGAGAAGCTGCTTCCATCACCGCCCTCGTCATGGAAAGACTCACGGGCATGCCTAAGGGACTCCGACTCGTGCACAAGACCGATCTCTTCAATTCAGCCCAGACAGCCCTGCTTCATCAATGGCTGGGTGAAATGCAGGCTTTTCGTCCGGTGCAGTATGTGTTGGGTGAAGCCTGGTTTGGCCCTTATGCATTTTATGTGGACGAACGAGTGCTGATCCCGCGCCCGGAAACTGAAGAGCTGGCAGATTTTTTAATCAGGGACAGTGCAGACCGGCCGGCGGGTACCTCCGTGCTGGATATTGGGACGGGCAGCGGCTGCATACCGGTATACCTGAAAAAGAAACGCAGGGATTTTGTCGTCCGCGCCCTGGATACCAGCCAGCCGGCGCTCGAAATTGCACAGCGGAACAGCGAGGTCAACGATGCTCAGGTAGAATTTTTCAAATGTGATATCCTCCGTGCTGAAGACAGGCAGTTGATACCCGCTTCGGATCTGTTCATCAGCAATCCTCCCTATATACCCGAACTGCAAAAAAAAGAGATGGACCGGCATGTAAAGGATTTTGAACCCGGGATTGCGCTCTTTGTCCCCGACAACGACCCGCTGCTTTTTTACAGGATCATTGCGGAGATTGCAGAGGAAAAACTGAATCCGGGCGGCGCCCTCTGGCTTGAATTGCACCATGACCACGCAGAAGCCGTGCAGCAGTGGTACCGGGACCGGGGATTTTCCATCGAATCTAAAAAAGATTCATCAGGTAAAAACCGTATGCTCAAAGCATGGAAGACTTAATGGGTCCCTGATATTTGCTCCAGTGCGAATGCCCTATTTTTGCCCGGGGGTATCCCCGTTATACAAACCTGGCCTTAAAACAATGAGACAAAGATTTTGCGGTTTGCTATGGTCGGTCATTTATCTTTTCACCCTTTCTTCCCTGCATGCGCAAAAACCGCTGCTCAGCGATTCCGGATGGAATTTTCATTTCCAGTTTACGGGCATCATCCAGTATAACCCGGCTTTTCAGGCCCCTTATTCCGGCCAGAATAGTTTCCTTCCCGCATCTGGCCGTGCATTTTCCGTTACGTCCACGGCCTATATCGGCAGGAAATTATGGAAGGGGGCGGCCATTTATTTTGATCCGGAAATGGCCGGGGGTAAAGGACTCAGCAGCACACTGGGGATAGCCGGATTTCCCAATGGAGAAACTTTCCGGATTGGTGACCCTTCTCCGGTGGTCTATGTCGCCAGGCTGTTCCTGCGACAACAGGTAAATTTTCCATCCGCGGAAACCGACACCCTCGCCGACGGGTTCAACCAGTTGAAGGAAACCGTTTCTGCCAAAAGGCTGACGATCAATTTCGGAAAATTCGGCCTTGCAGATTTTTTCGATCAGAACCTGGTAAGTCATGATCCGCGCACAGATTTTCTCAACTGGTCGCTGATGAACAATGGTGCCTATGACTATGCCGCCAATACAAGAGGATATACCGGCGGACTGATCCTGGAATACTATACACCCGGCTGGGTAATCCGGGGCGGGACGGCACTCATGCCCGTATATGCCAACGGCCCCACGCTGAATTTCGACTGGTTTAAGACCAACAGCGAAACGCTTGAGATTGAAAAAAGCTATTCCTGGAAGGGGAAACCCGGCGCCGCACGCCTCCTTTTTTACTACAACACGTCAAAAGCGCCGGCTTACCAGACGGTCATTAATGAATATGAAAACGGAACGGATACTTCCCTCGACGTGATCTACGGAACACAATATGGCGGAAAGAAATTTGGATTGGGTCTCAGCGTCAACCAGGACCTGGGCGACAGACTGCGGGCTTTTTTACGACTTGGCTGGAATGACGGCAAAACAGCGACCTGGGCATTTGCAGAAATTGACAACAGCGGAAGCCTTGGTTTCAGATATTATGGCATTGGCAAAAACAGGATGACCGACAATATAGGACTTGCCTTTGTTTCCAATGGTATCTCGGAAGGGCACCATTCATTTCTCGGCGTAGGTGGTTACGGCTTCATGATCGGCGACGGCAAACTACCAGACTATACCAGGGAAAATATCATTGAATTGTTTTACCAGGTGAATCTCTTTGAGATGGTCTATGCAACGGCCGATTATCAGTTTGTCATGAATCCCGCGTATAATCCTGACCGTGGGCCTGTCTCCCTGATGGCAGCGCGGGTGCACATTTCCTTTTAAAGATTTTCTTTTAGGTCGCCCTTCGCGAAATGAGAGGTTGTTTTACTGCACGCCTTTCTTGTCCACTGCCAGCACGGTTCTTGCGCCCAGTTCGCGCGCGATGCGCATAACAGCCACCACGTCGTCTACCGGCACGGCTTTATCGGCATTAATGACGATAGAAGGCTGATCCGTTTCTTTGGCCAGAAAGGGCTGCAGCCTCGCCTTCAGGTCTGCCAGGGCCACCGGGGTAGTGCCTACATAATATTTTTGATTGACGTCGATCGAGACAACGACTGTTTGCTTCGCCTTGGTGTCACTCTTCGATTTGGGCTGGGAGAGTTTGATCACATTGGGATTGGCAAGGGTGGAAACGATCAGAAAGAAAAGCAACAGGATAAACAGAATATCGTTCAGTGGGCCTGTATGAACCTCTCCTTCGTCTCTATGTTTGTTTCTCAGATTCAAAATGACGTCTTTAAAAGTGAGCCGGTACTATCGGGTCGGTTCCTGCAAAATGTCTATAAACTCGGCGCTGGCAACCTCCATTTTATTGGTGGCTTTGTCAATCTGCGAATTCAGGTAGCGGTAGCCAATATAAGCGATGATACCTATGATGAGACCTCCTGCAGAGGAAATCATCTTTACGTAGATTCCACCGGCAATATTGGAAATGCTGTATTCACCCGTGGAAGCGATATTATAAAAGAGCTGGAACATCCCGATGATCGTCCCGAGAAATCCAAAAAGCGGGGCGATATATCCAATAACAGAAAGTATGGAAACATTTTTTTCCATCTTATAAAGTTCCAGCCTTCCTACATTTTCCATGCTTTTTTCAATGGAGTCGATGGGTTTCCCGATACGTTGAACACCTTTATCGATGATGCGCGCTGTCGCATTGTTGGTGTTTTTTGCCAGGCTGCGCGCTGCGGTCACATTGTTGTTTACGATATGGTCGCGGATGATGTTCATGAAATTCTCGTCCACGCGGGAGGCTTTGTTGATGGCCATGACCCTTTCGATAAAGACGAAGATGGCAGCGAGAAGCAGCAGGGCCAGGGGAATCATCAGTGGTCCGCCCCTTTCAAGAATATCCCAAAGATTTTGTTTTCCCGGCGGCGGAATCACACCGGCACGGGCAAGGCTGTCTTTTATCCTGGATGAATCGATGATGACCTGGAGAAAGAATACATTCATTCTTGCGACTGGTTTATTCGGGTAAAAATAAAGCTTTAAGCCTATAACGGCCGGTTGTACTTTGTATTTTTTAACAAAATGCTAAATCCTATTCTTTCATCATCAGCGCCTGAATCTGCCGCATAGTCTTTTCCATGCCTTCGCTGCTTCCGTCCAGAAAGATTACATTGCCCTTTCCATATTCAGCAAAATTTTTAATGGCTTCCGTCCACATGCTGAAAAGGATGACGTTGGTGTCCAGGTTGGCACGTTTCATTTGTTCTGCTGCTTCGGTCATACCCCGGGCAACTTCCTCACGGAAAAGCGCAACGCCCTGACCACGCAGCCTGGCGGCTTCTTTTTCTGCTTCGGCGGAAATCTTGATGGCATTGCCCTCGGCCTCGGCTGCCTTGGTCTTGGTGATCAGCAATGCCTGTCCTTCATTTTCCGCGGCTGCCTTGAGGTTGTTGCTTGCCACAACCTTGCTCATTGAATCAATGATGGCCTGGTCAAAGGTGATGTCGTTGATCTGAAGGTCCATCAGGTGGTAGCCCCATTCTTCGAGGGAATGGTCTATCTGGTTTTTTACAAATTCGACGATCTCCCGGCGCAGGCCAAGTATCTCTGCCTGTTTTTTTGTGGCGACAAAGGACCGGATACTGCCCTCAATCGTCCTTGTGAGTGCCTGCATCAGATCGCGTTCACTGATGAATTTAAAAGCTACCTTCTTTATCGTTTCTTCCTCCTCGTTCTGAACGGCATAAAGGAGCATGCTCTTGAAGTAAACGTTGGCCTGGTCTGCCGTGACTGCCTGAAACTCGAGTTCCACTGAACGGTTCTGAATGCTGATCCTTTTTCTTATCTGTTCCAGCAGGGGGATTTTGAAATTGAGACCCGGGTGCATGATCCTGCGGTATTTTCCAAACATGGTAACGACGTCGATAAATCCCTGGTTTACGGTTACCAGTCCGCTGAAGAAAATGATGAGTACCGGCAGGATCCACCAGTACTGAACTAAATAATCCATGGTATGTTGTTGATATCGGGTTTTATTGCGGGGGTGAATGTACTATTTTTTGAACTGGGATGCCTGCGCCTCTGCGCACAAGTTTTATCTTTGGAAAAATGGATGAATTGCTGGATGTTCTGATTGTAGGTGGCGGTCCCATCGGTCTGGCCTGCGCTCTGGAAGCAAAAAAAGCGGGGCTGGACTACCTGATCCTTGAAAAAGGCGTGCTGGTTAATTCGCTCTATCACTACCCCGCCAACATGACTTTCTTTTCCACTTCGGAAAGAATTGAAATCGGTGATGTGCCATTTGTCAGCAACAATGTAAAGCCTACCCGGGCAGAAGCGCTGGAATATTATCGTCGCATTGCGGTTTCCAACAACCTGCGCATTCACTTGCATGAGCCCGTAAAAGCAGTCCGCGAAGAAGCGGGTATCTATACCGTCACAACTCCGGTCAGGGAATACAGGACTTCAAATATCATCGTCGCCACTGGTTTCTATGATATTCCGAACCTGCTGCACGTGCCCGGCGAAGATCTTCCCAAGGTCAGGCATTATTACCGCGAACCGCATTTTTATGCGATGCAGGATCTTTTGATCGCGGGAGCGAATAACTCCGCCGTGGATGCGGCGCTGGAAAGTTTCCGAAAAGGCGCGCGGGTTACCATGGTGGTGCGCGGACCGGAGATCGGTAAGAGAGTAAAATACTGGGTAAGGCCCGATATTGTCAACCGGATCGAAGAAGGTTCCATTAAAGCGTATTTCAATTCCTCGGTCAGCGAAATACGTGCAAAGGAGGCGGACATTCTCACGCCGGAAGGAATTGTCACCATAGCCAACGATTACGTGCTGCTGATGACCGGATACCAGCCGGATTTTGCTTTTCTTGACAGGCTTGGCATCCGGTTATCGGAAGATGAAAAAAAGTATCCGTCTTATGATAAAGAGACCATGGAAAGCAACCGCAGAAATATCTACCTGGCCGGCGTTATCTGCGGCGGCATGGATACGCATACCTGGTTTATCGAGAATTCGCGTGTACATGCCCGCCAGATCATTGGACATATTCTGAGCCGCCGGCCGGTTTCTCATTCATAGTTAATCGCCGGCATTAGTTTTTTCAGGAATTTTTTTCCCAGATTCCACAGAGATTGACCAGTGTTTCCAGGCTTTTTTCCATATCCTGAACGCATACATATTCGTGTTTGCCGTGAAAAGCCATTTCACCGGTGAAGAGGTTGGGACAGGGAAGTCCCATAAAGGAAAGCCTTGAACCATCGGTACCGCCGCGGGCAGCGGATTCCCTGAGTTCAATACCTGTCATGGTAATGGCTTCCCTGGCATATTGCGAAACCTGCGGATATTTCACGAGCACTTCTTTCATATTCCGGTATTGTTCGGTAATGCCGGATTCATAACGGCCTGCAGGAAAACGGCTCATGACGCGGTCGGCCGCGTCTCTCAGATAATCTTCATATGCGGAAAGCCGGGCCGTGATAAAATCGCGGATAATAAAATCAACCCGCATGTTCTCGGCAGATCCTTCCATTTTTACCGGATGAACGAATCCGTAGCGGCCTTCGGTGGTCTCCGGAGAAAATTCATCGGCAGGAAGCTCTTCGATAAAAGCAGAAGCCATCTTGATGGCATTGACGAGTTTGCTTTTTGCATGTCCGGGATGGGCGGACACGCCATGAAATATAAAATACATGCCGTCTGCGGAAAAAGTTTCTTCTTCAAAGGAGCCCAGCTCGGCGCCATCGAGCGTATAACCGAATTCCGCTCCGAGTTTTTTCATGTCGAGCTTATTCACACCACGGCCGATCTCTTCATCCGGAGTAAATAGTATGCGGATCTTTCCATGTTGGATTTCCGGATGCTCTGCAAGGTATCTGGCGAGTTCCATAATGATTGCTACGCCTGCCTTATCATCAGCGCCGAGCAGGGTTTTCCCTGAGGCCGTAATGATATCCTGACCCTTCTTTTCCAGGAGATAGGGATGTTCGCTGGTACGGATCACCTGCAGGGGATCATCTGGCAGGATGATATCTTCACCAGAATAATTTCTGTGCAGAAGTGGTTTCACCTCACTGGCTTTACAGTCAGGGGAAGTATCCACGTGCGAACAGAAACAAATTACGGGAACCTGTTTCGGACTATTGGAAGGAATGGTAGCATACAGGTAACCGTTGGAGTCGATTTCGGATTCCTCATAGCCCATGTCCCTAAGCTCCTGTAAAAGGACCCTGCTCAGGTCGAGCTGCCTGGCTGTGGACGGTTGCGTATCTGACGCCGGATTGCTCTGTGTGTCGATGGATGTGTAGCGGAAAAACCTGTCGATGAGTGTCTGGTTGGAATATCCTGTCAGCATATAAATGTGATCAAATGAAGGTTAAAAATAAAACCTTCTGACGGGCCCCGGGGAAATTTATTCTTTGCGGTTCGCCACGCCTTCCGATCTTCGCTTCGAATAATATCCCCATATGGAATCTGCCGTTATTGACAAACCACTGATCGCTTCCGGATGGCTCAGGGCACTGCTCTGCCTGTTGGCATTCTTTATACTGGGAAGTGTAGCGGTTGTCATTTATCTTGTTTCAGGACATAAAACGCCGGGCGAGATTCTTTCAATCGAAAAATCGGCGGACGCACGCCGGTTTACGTCGATGTTTTTTTTCCTGATTGCGCTTGGCGTGGTATATGCTTTTCGCCGCTGGGTTGACCGCAAATCCTTCGCAGGCTTGGGGCTTGAACCAGCCGGGCAGTGGAAAGAAGCGATCTCCGGCATCTGCTTTGGTTTTTTTGTTATCTGCCTGAGCTGCCTGATCCTCTTTTTTACCGGACATCTTCAATGGTCAGATATTTTGTTTGACCCTAAATCTCTTTTTCTTTCTTTTGGCGCCTTATTGCTGATTGCGTTCTCTCAGGAATTATTGTTCCGGGGATATCTGCTGACAAACCTGCTTGAATCCTTCCCTCCCTGGATTTCCATTGGCATCTCTGCCATATTGTTTATACCGACTGCTCTTTTAACTCCTGGAACAGAAGGACTGCTCCCCCTGCTTAGCCGGTTAGCGCTCGGTATTATCCTGGGGATATATTTTGTCTATTATCACAACCTGTGGTTTCCTGTTTTTTGCCATTTCGGCTGGATACTCATGGAAGGCCCGCTGATGGGCGTGGGAAGCCCTGATGACCCCCCCGGCCTCCTGCAGGCTGAATGGCGTGGTGATGCGAACCTGACAGGTGGAACCAGCGGCCTCGAAGGCAGTTTCGTGTTGCTGGCTGTTTCTCTACTCTGTGGCTTATGTATTTTCCTTGCAATTCATAGAAAGTTCAGGCCCGCGCTTTAGCGGACGCAGAATTAGCCGGCTGAAACGCCGATAAAAAGTAAAAACAGAAATTTAAAGGGAAATTAATCTTCGATCTCTACAAGTTCCAGATCAAAGACCAGGTCTTTACCTGCGAGCGGATGATTTGCATTGAGAACAATGTTCTGATCGGTGACCCCGGTAATGACAACAGGAAACTGTTGTCCGTCGGCATTGTTCATTGTCAGCTGCATACCTACTTCGGGCGTAAGATCTGAGGGAAGTCTGTCTTTCGGAAATTCGATGATCATGTTAGGATCCTCGGGACCATAGGCCTCAGCAAAAGGAATGGTGATGGTTTTTTTGTCGCCTGTCGACATGCCTTTTACACCTTCATCAAATCCCCTGATTACCGCACCGCTTCCAACGGTAAATTTTAACGGTGAACGTCCTTCTGAAGAATCGAAGGTGGTCCCGTCGGTGAGTTTACCATGGTAGTGAATCTTGATCGTGTCTCCGGATTTAACTGACATAGATTATAGTTTAAATTATGAAGGTCCCGGGATGCAAAGGGAACCCCAAAGATAAGAATGAACAGTCTTTTTGCCGAAGAATAAATTGGTGCCCTGTGAATCTGTGAATAAGTTTACATCTTCATTTTTGATTGCGCCGGCATGAATTTTCCCCGAATAGTATTTCTTGGTACACCCGACTTCGCAGTCGCCAGCCTGGAAGCCCTGGCAGATTTCGGATATAATATTGTCGCCGTGGTGACGGCTCCTGACAAACCCGCGGGCCGTGGATTAAAACTCAGTGAATCAGCCGTGAAACAATTTTCAGTTTCCCGCGGGTTGCCCGTTTTGCAGCCACTCAAGTTAAAAGATCCCGCTTTTTTAAAAGAACTCAGCGACTACAGGGCCGACCTTCAGGTGGTGGTCGCTTTTCGTATGCTGCCGGAAATGGTATGGTCCATGCCGAAGATGGGTACCATCAACCTGCACGCTTCCCTCCTGCCCCAATACCGGGGTGCGGCGCCCATCAACCGGGTCATCATGAATGGTGAGCATATGACCGGACTCACCACTTTCAAACTGCAACAGGAAATAGATACCGGGAATATTTTACTCAGTGAGAAAATGCCGGTAGGCGAAGAGGAAACGGCCGGTGAACTTCATGACCGGATGAAAATGGCCGGTGCGCGGCTTCTCGTGAAAACAGTGGAAGGCCTGGTCAATGGTTCTCTGCAGGAAAAACCACAGGAAAAGATGGAATCAGGAATTTTAAAAACGGCGCCAAAATTATTTACGGAAGACAGCGAGATCCACTGGACCAAACCGGTTTCTGTGATCTACAACCAGATACGCGGTCTTTCTCCTTTCCCCGGGGCTTTTACCAGATTTCAGGGAAAGTCGATGAAGATTTTCAGGGCGAAGAAAGAAGCCGCCATCAACGACAAAGAGCCGGGGCTTATGGAGACGGACGGCAAAAGCTGGATCCGCTATTCGGCACCGGATGGCTATATTTATATTGACGAAATGCAGCTCGAAGGCAAAAAGAGAATGAAGACCACCGATTTTCTGCGCGGCTACCGGCCCGGTTAAATACAGAAACATGCAAAGAAGAAATTTTCTCCGCAACAGTGTGACAGCCGGCTCGGCCCTGATAATGCCGCCGCTGATGAGCCAACAGCATTTTTCTGCTGAAGCCGGAAAACCTTTTCACCTGAATTATGCATTTCATAATGGCATGTTCAAATTCAGCGCCGGTAAGGAATTTACCGATCAGATCCGGTTTGGATATGAACAGGGCTTCCGGGCCATCGAAGACAATGGGATGATGGACCGTAAGCCGGAAGACCAGGAAAAAATCGGAAACCTGCTTGCCAGCCTGAATATGTCGATGGGTGTTTTTGTAAATGCCTTTGACCACTGGCCCGTAAGCACGAGTCTGTGTTCCGGAAAGCAGGAATGGAAAGATAAATTTCTCCAGTATACAAAGGAAGCTGTGGAAGTTTCCAGGCGATGCCATGGAAAACTGGTGACGGTTGTTCCCGGAAATTATGATCACTCCATTCCGTTCGACTACCAGACGGCCCATGTTGTCGAGGCGTTAAAACCGGCCGCTGCCATCCTGGAGCCGCACCAGATCGTCATGGTACTCGAGCCCCTGAGCGACACACCGGAATTATTTCTGCGGCATTCGGCACAGGCTTATGCGATATGCAAGGCTGTTGACAGTCCAAGCTGTAAAATTCTCTTCGACATTTATCACATGCAGCGAAATGACGGAGACCTTATCAAGGGTATCGATCGCGGATGGGATGAGATACGGTATTTTCAGATAGGTGATAATCCGGGACGTTTTGAACCGGGTACCGGTGAGGTTAACTATAAAAATATATTCAAACATCTCTACGAAAAAGGATATCGCGGTATCCTGGGTATGGAACACGGGAATTCCATACAGGGAAAAGAGGGGGAAGAAGCGCTGATCGCTGCCTATCGTTCAGCCGACGCATTTTTGTAACAGCTGCTTTTATTTTTCATCTATGAAACTGGAATGCTGGGCGCTGGGAAAACCGCACGAATCTTTTGTGGCAGAAGGTGTAAAGGATTTTACACGGCGAATAGAAAACTATTATCCGGTCGAATGGAAAATCTTTCAGCCGAAAAAGATGGCCGGCAACATCACGCCTGAAAAAATCAAAGAAAAAGAAGCGAAAGCCATACAGGCTGCTCTAAAGGAAGACGACTGGCTGGTGTCGCTGGATGAACACGGCAGGACCATGACTTCGAGGAAGCTGGCAGACTTCATCGGCGACCGCGGTAATGAGAGCGTGAGGCGGCTGATCTTCCTGATCGGAGGTGCCTACGGCATCCAAGAAAGCCTGTTGAAAAGATCCAGGTTTATATGGTCTTTATCTTCCCTCACCTTCCCTCACCAGCTCGTGCGCCTCATCCTGGCAGAACAGCTCTACCGGGCCTGCACCATCGGACGAAATGAAAAATACCATCATGACTGAACGAAGGATCCATGTTCGTCAGGATTTACGTCCTCTGTCTGTTTTGAATTCTGCAATTAAAGTATATCTTTAGCTCCTGTACTCGCCGCATGTTCAACATCACGATCAGCATTATCTTTTTGACGACTGTGATTTCCCTTGCCGGTTTCCGTTATGGAAAAGTGGTCGATGAACTGATCTTCTGGCCTCCGGCTATCAATAAGCAGCACCAGTATTACCGGTTTATCACCTGCGGCCTCATCCATGCCGACTATATGCACCTGATCTTTAACATGGTGACCCTGTATTTTTTCGGGACGATCATGGAGTCAATGTATCAGCGTGAACTGGGCCTGCCCAATTATTACTATCTCGCACTTTATATAGGGGCACTCATCGTTTCAAACATACCGACCTATCTCAAACACCGGAATGATTATGACTATCGCAGCCTGGGAGCTTCCGGTGCAGTGTCCGCCGTTCTTTTCGCGTTTATCCTCATGAGTCCCTGGCAGCGTATCATCGTACTGGTCTTTCCCGTGCCGGCCATAGTGTACGGGGCCATTTTTCTTGTCTATTCCGTGTATATGTCAAAGCGTGGAGGCGATCACGTAAATCATGATGCCCATTTTTACGGAGCGCTTTTCGGCATCCTGTTTACCATCGCAGCAAGGCCGATTGTACTGGACATCTTCATCAACGAGTTTAAACAGCCTCATTTTTAAGTACCAGGATTTTTTTTGTCGTCTTTTTTATGGCGAAACGGTCGTCAATACGGTGTCCGACCACCCAGGCAATCCGGTCGCCGGCTACGAGCACCCAGACTTTTTCTTTCTCTGTCTGCGACAATTTCTGGTCGATCAGAAAGCGGGAAAGTTTTTTCTTTTTCTTCATGCCCAACGGATAAAAATAATCCCCTGGTTTCCATTTTCTGAGCAACAGCGGGAAATTCATCCTGTCTGCATCCAGCGATTCCTCCTTTTTGTCGGAAGGCCTGTTCAGTTCTGAAGGTGCTTCTTTCAGTTTAAAAGACATGCGGCCGCCGGGATAAACAACAGGGGATTCTTCCTTCTCCAGCACAAAATGGGCCGCCACCGGTTCGTTGAGCGGCGCGAGGATCAGCCAGCGCCTGTTCCGGATAACCCGGTGCGTCGGACTGGAAACAAATTTTCCATTGGTACTGTCGAGCAATTGAATAATATCTTTTAATTGCGCCGGTGTAAAATGGAAGTCGCGCAGGATCTCATAGACTATCGTGTTCAGGGGATGGGCTTTTTTCAGCAGGAGTACCGGAATATGAAACTCTTCTCCTTTTTTCTGCAAAAGTTTTTTGCGGTATCCTGCTACGGCCTGCTGATACAGATCCAATGCTTCGCCGAACCGTTCCAGGTTATTTACCATATTTGACCGCAGGCCGGGGAAGGCCCTGGAGAGTGAGGGAATGATTTCATTGCGTAAAAAGTTCCGCGCATAGTCGTTTTTCAAATTGCTGCTGTCATCCACCCAGGAAAGGCCCTGTTTAAGGACAAAATTCTTTAGTTCCGATGAAGGGAAATGCAGGAAAGGCCTGAGTATCCTGCCGTTTTTTTCGGGCATGCCCGTCAGACCCCGTATGCCTGTGCCCCTGAACAGGTGCAGGAACAGGGTTTCGATGTTGTCGTCCTGGTGATGGGCAGTGAGGATATAGTGGAATGATTCACTTTCCAGCAGTTCATCAAACCATTTGTACCGGAGAATCCTCGCAGCTTCCTGGATCGAATATTTTTCACGGGCAGCAAACTCAGCCGTTTCAAATTTCCTGCTATAAAACCTTACGCCGAGTGTTTCGGCAAGTCGTTTAACAAATTCCTCATCCCGGTCACTTTCCGCTCCCCGTAAACCGAAATTGGCATGGGCAACAGCGAATTCAGCGCCGGCGATCCGGGCGCAGGAACTGAGGGCCACGGAATCGGATCCTCCGCTAACGGCCAGCAACAACCGGTCGGTAATTTTTACGCCCAGCTTATGAAGGGCCTCCTGAAATTTCTTATCGAGGTTTTCCATGTTCATTCATCAAGATCCGAGAGGGCGGCCATGAGTTCCTGTACGGTGTGGTGGTCCCCTGCTTTTCGGGCTTCTCCCACTCCTTTTTCATACCATGCCCTAGCCTGTTTTTTTCCCCCCTGTCTTTCCCAGAGTCTTCCGAGGTGATAGTAAGTGCCAATATAGGAAGGCTCGCTGGTAAGGATTTCGGTAAAAAGCAGTTTTGCTTCTTCATCCCGGCCCAGCTTAACGTATTCCAGGGCGAGTGCATGTTTCAAAAAAGAATCCTGCGGAGAATTGATTAAGAAAGATTTAAGCTTTTCTATTTTCTCCATTGCCGCGTAATTTTTTCATTTTTTTTATCCTAATCTTGCCAATGGAACCAGCCATCGGAATGATCCGGTCTGGATAATATACAACGGTCATGAAGATCTTAGTCTGCATCAGCAAAACGCCGGATACGACGGCAAAAATAGCTTTCACAGATAACAACCGGAAATTTGCCGCTGATGGTGTGCAGTGGATCATCAATCCTTATGATGAATGGTATGCGCTCGTACGCGCCATCGAGATTAAGGAAAAGGATCCTTCTGCCGTGCTGCACCTGGTGCATGTGGGAGGAGCCGACGGCGATGCCATCATCCGCAAGGCGCTGGCACTTGGCGGTGATGAAGCCTTTCGGATAAACCAGGAGCCCCTGGACAGCTTTGCCGTAGCCAGCCAGATCGCCGCATGGGCAAAGGATGGCGGTTACGACTTAATTCTTACCGGAAAGGAAACCATCGACTATAATGGCGCTTCCGTGGGCGCCATGCTGGCCGCGATCCTTGATCTGCCCTTTATTTCGCTGGCTGCAAAGCTGGAGCTTCAGGGCAATACGGCCACCCTTATCCGCGAATCGGAAGGTGGAGAAGAAACGGTTGAAGTGGACCTGCCCGTCACTGTGGGTTGCCAGAAAGGAATGGCGGAACAGCGCATTCCCAATATGAAAGGCATTATGGGTGCGCGCAGCAAACCGTTAAAGGTCGTGGAACCTGTGGCCGTGGAAGCGCTTACGGAACTGGTCTCTTTCGAACTGCCGCCCGCAAAAAAAGGAGTTAAGATGATACCAGCCGACAATCCGGAGGAGTTAGTCCGACTGCTGCGTGAAGAAGCGAAAGTGATTTGAATAAACAGGACATTTTTTCGTGTTTAAAAATTTTCGGGAACTATGTCAATACTCATTTTTATCGATCATTCCGAAGGAACAGTAAGAAAATCTTCTCTGGAAGCCATTTGTTACGGTGCAGCACTCGCTAAACTTACCGGCACACCGGCGGAGGGTGTTCTGCTGGGGAAAATTTCAGACGACCCCTCCACGCTCGGCGCCTACGGAATACAGAAGCTGCATAACGTCGCTAATGAGTCGCTCAACACACTGGATGCGGAAGCTTATATCGCGATCATCTCATCCATCGCAGAAAAAAATTCAGCCACCGCCATCGTGATCTCGCATACACCTACCGGCAGGGCCATAGCGGCCGGACTTTCTGCCCGCATGAAAGCCGGACTTGTTACCGGCGTAACGACGCTGCCTGATCTTAGCCAGGGATTTCAGGTAAAGAAAAACGTTTTTTCCGGAAAGGCTTTCTGCACCGTGTCAATCAAAACACCGGTGAAAATACTTTCGCTCAATCCAAATTCTTTTCCTGTACAAAAAGGTGAAGGGAAAGCAGAGGTGTCGGCGTCTGATGTTTCCATTAAGCCTGGAAGAGTGAAATTAAAATCCACTTCAAAAGCTTCAGGGGAAATTCCACTTACGGAAGCGGAAATCGTCGTAAGCGGTGGAAGAGGAATGAAGGGCCCTGAAAACTGGGGTCCGATCGAAGAGCTGGCCGGCCTTTTGCATGCTGCCACCGCCTGCAGCAGACCCGTTGCTGACTCGGGCTGGCGGCCGCATCACGAACACGTAGGTCAGACGGGGATTGCCATTGCACCCAATCTCTACATTGCCATCGGAATTTCAGGAGCCATTCAGCACCTGGCCGGAGTCAACCGCAGCAAGGTGATCGTGGTGATCAACAAAGATCCCGAGGCACCCTTTTTTAAATCAGCCGATTATGGAATGGTAGGTGATGCGTTTGACATCCTGCCCAAACTTATCGGGGCAGTAAAAAAGCTCAAAGGTGTCGCCTGATCCTTAACCCGTTTTTGAAGGGATAGTTTTTTATATTTGCCCTTTTAATAAAAGATCAAATTCTGGCCCGGGAGGGATCGCTTTATGAAGAAGATCGAACTGGAAATTGTGGCTTTGTCGCACAGTATCACCCAAACCCATTCTTATGCCGTGGTGTTGGGCGAAATCAACGGCCTTCGCCGTCTCCCCATCGTTATAGGCGGGTTTGAGGCACAGGCAATAGCGGTTGCCTTGGAAAAAATGCACCCCAGCCGACCACTAACCCACGACCTCATGAAGAATTTTATGACGGCATTTTCAATTGACCTGCAGGAAATCATCATCTCCGATCTGCAGGAAGGTATTTTTTATTCCAAACTTATTTGTATCAGCGAACACGATACAGTTGAAATTGATTCCCGCACTTCTGATGCGCTGGCCCTTGCGGTGCGTTTTGGCTGCCCGATATATACTTACGAGAATATTATCGAAAGCGCCGGTATACTCATGGAAGACAGCTCGGGAAAGAAAAAACAGGCCAAGGAAACCGTCACAACGGAAGGCGGAGCCAAGGAAGACCTCGGCGGACTCTCCCTTGAAGACCTGAACAGTCTCCTTTCCGAGGTCCTCGAACAGGAGGATTATATCCGCGCGATTAAGATCCGTGATGAGATCAACAGCCGGAAAAAAGGCCGAAGCGGATGATCTGCTTTCCGAATGCCAAGGTAAATCTTGGGCTTTCCATTCTTTCAAAAAGGCCGGATGGTTTTCATAACCTGGAAACTGTATTCTATCCTCTCCCCTTTACAGATGTGCTCGAAATGGTGGAAGCCTCATCGGCAACTTCCTTACACCTTACGGGACTTCCGGTTCCCGGCAATCCGGATGAAAACCTGGTACTGCGTGCCTGGTCCATATTAAAGAAAAAAACCGGATTAAAAGGACATGCGGATATTCATCTTCATAAAGCAATTCCCATGGGTTCCGGGCTCGGTGGCGGTTCTTCCGATGCCGCGTTTTTCCTGAACGGTTGCAATGAATTTTACGGACTGCATCTGACTGAAAAGGAGCTGGCAGATATGGCAATTCTGCTTGGCAGCGACTGCCCTTTTTTCCTGCGTAACAGGACCTGCTACGCCACGGGCCGGGGCGAAATCCTCGAAGAACTGGATCTGGACCTGTCTTCATTTTCCTTTGGGATTGTTGACCCCGGAATACACATTTCCACGTCCTGGGCTTTTTCGCGTGTACAAGCCCGGTCACAGAAACAGGACCTCCGTGAAATCATGAGGCGTCCCGTTTCAGAATGGAAAAACTCCCTGCACAATGATTTTGAAAGACCCGTGACAGGGGCACATCCGCAACTAAGGAAAATCAGGGAAGACCTGTATGCGGCAGGGGCCGTTTATGCGTCCCTGAGCGGCAGCGGATCAGCGTTCTACGGCATTTTCCCCAAGGGAATGAATCCTGTTCACCAAATGCCGGCAGGTCTGTTATTTCATTTTATTCCCTGAAAAAAGGGGCAGGTTCTGCATTCTTTGTATCTTGCGGTACAAAGTTTTTTATCCGCCTCCGTTTTTACATATCGATACTTGGCAGCAACCTCGATCTGCTCAATCACTGACGAAGATTCTCTCCGTCCCGCTTCTTTTTTTTACACTCCTTTATTTTTTTTATGGATATAACATCAAGCATCGAGCAAATGAGTGCACAATACCTGGAACTGGAAAACCGGTACAGCGCCCATAACTATCACCCTCTACCTGTTGTCCTGTCCCGCGGTCAGGGCGTATATGTATGGGACGCGGAAGGGAAAAAATACTATGATTTTTTAAGTGGATATTCGGCCCTCAACCAGGGACATTGTCACCCGAAGATTATTGCCAGTCTCATCAGGCAGGCCCAGCAGCTCACACTTACTTCCCGCGCATTTCACAGCGACCGGCTCGGGGAATACGCCCGTTTCATCACGGAATACTTTGGTTACGAAAAAGTGCTCCCTATGAATACAGGCGTGGAAGCGGTGGAAACGGCCATCAAGCTGGCCCGCAGGTGGGGCTATGCGGTAAAAGGCATTGCGGAAAACAAAGCCAGGATCATCGTTTTTGAGAATAACTTTCATGGTAGAACGGGCACGGTGATCTCCTTCAGCAGCGATCCGGATTCTTACGCGGGGTTTGGTCCCTATATGCCGGGTTTTGACAGAGTTCCTTACAATGATCTCCCGGCGCTGGAAAAAGCTTTGGAGAGTCCGGACGTGGCCGCCGTGCTGATAGAACCGATCCAGGGCGAAGCGGGTGTGATTGTTCCCGATGAAGGATATCTGACCAGGGTGGCTGCGCTTTGCAAATCAGCCAATGTACTTTTTGTCGCCGATGAAATCCAAACCGGTCTGGGCAGGACGGGTAAAATGCTCGCCTGTGATCATGAAGACCTTCGTCCGGATATCCTTATACTCGGAAAGGCACTCAGCGGCGGCGTGTTGCCGGTTTCTGCGGTTCTCGCGGATGACGGGATCATGCTCACGATCAAACCGGGCGAACATGGATCAACCTATGGAGGAAATCCACTGGCCTGTGCCGTGGCGGTAACGGCCCTGACGGTTCTCAGGGATGAAAAAATGACTGAAAATGCTGCCTTACTGGGGAACTACTTCCGGGCCGGACTTGCTTCTATTAAATCCCCTCATGTAGATATTATCCGCGGTAAGGGGCTGCTCAACGCCATCGTTATTGGCGACCATGGTCCTGATACGGCCTGGAATCTTTGCCTGGCCCTGAAAGAGAACGGCTTGCTTGCAAAGCCCACGCACGGAAACAAGATACGTTTTGCTCCTCCGCTTGTGATCAACAGGACACAAATCGACGAATGCCTGGAAATCATTGAAGACAGCCTGAAGTCACTGAATTGAATATTGCGGCAATCAGACGGGGTGCATTCGTTACAGTGAAGTATAAAAATTATTTACCTTAATGTCAAATTCATTACATGGCACCTACGGAACCTGTTGATCTCGCGGTAAGCAGCCAGCCTCCGCACCAGGAAGAACACGTCGCTGGCGCAGAAACCGTTCGCGATATCGTCATCGGAATGTCGGATGGTCTTACTGTGCCTTTTGCGCTGGCAGCCGGTCTGAGTGGTGCGGTAACCAGCACCGGCCTTATCATCATTGCGGGACTGGCGGAAATAGCGGCTGGATCCATTGCCATGGGGCTGGGAGGATACCTTGCGGGTAAGACGGAAGTTGACCATTACAATTCAGAAATGAGAAGGGAATATGATGAAGTGGAAAAAGTTCCTGAAGTTGAAAAACAGGAGGTGCGCACCTTTTTTTCTTCGCTCGGTCTAAGCCGTGATGTCCAGGAACAGGCAGTGGAAGAAGTGACAAGAGATAAGGAAAAATGGGTTGAGCTGATGATGAAATACGAACTGGGTCTTGAAAAACCTGATCCCCGGCGCGCCACTAAAAGTGCATTCAATATCGGTGTTTCGTATATCGTGGGCGGGCTGATCCCGCTGTCCCCGTATTTTTTTGTTTCCAACGGCATTGAAGGTCTGAAAATTTCAGCCGTCATTACGCTCATATGTCTTTTCGTTTTTGGTTATTTTAAGAGTAAGTTCACCGGCGTAAACCGCATCGGAGGCGCATTTCGGGTAATGATGATCGGTGCCATCGCCGCAGGTTGTGCCTTCGGCATCGCCAAACTGATTCAGGGTTACTGACTGCTGAGCTCAGACTTTTTCAAGCTTTCCTGAAACATACAGCAGGCTGCAGACCAGGAGAAGGCCCGCAATGACCACATGGGCTATAAGACCCGGTTCGACTGTCGGGCAAATGCCTCCGTAACAGGCAGAATAAACAAAATAATTCTTGATGGCGTAAGCGAAGATCAGTACGCAGACGAACTGGTTGATTCTTTTAGCCCAGAGCCTGGGTATAAGAAATAAAATGATGGCAGCTACTGAGAAAATAAAAATTGATTTGCCCGGTTTGCCATACTGGTTATTCCTGGAATAAAAACCGGTAAAAAACTCATGCAGGTCGGGATAATAAGCCCAGGGAGCAAAACAAAGGCAGGTCAGGAGAATGGCTGCGGCAATGCCCGTGTAGTTTGCCCACTTCATGCAGGCACGGTTTTCAGGGAAACCTCTATCCTGCCCTCGAAAGATTTTTCCGCGGGTCCGCAAAGCCAGATATCAGAATATGAATTGTCGAATTTCCGGTCGTACTTGACGACCAGCTTTCCTCCGCGGGTAAGTACATTCACTTCATTGTATCCGACTTCATTATGATGGCAGACAAGCGCGGAAGCTGTGACACCGGTACCGCACGAAAAGGTTTCGTCCTCTACGCCTCTTTCGTAGGTCCGTACAAATAATTCGTCATCTCCTTTTTCTTCAACAAAGTTTACATTAATGCCAACGGCATTGAACCGCTCGCTATACCGTATTTCAGTTCCTTCTTTAACGACATCCATGTCATTGACATCATTAACGAATTTGATATAATGGGGTGAACCGGTGTCGACGATATAGTTCCCGTCTTCTTCAATATAACCACTTACATCCTTCATCTTAAGATTGACAATATTGGAAATATTGTCCAGATCGGCGAGGTGTTCACCATCGCTCGCCAGGAAACAGTAAGATTCCTTATGAATGCCCAGGTCGTAGGCGAACCGCACGATACAACGCCCGCCATTACCGCACATGGAGCCCGGTTTTCCATCGGCATTAAAATATTTCATTTCGAAATCATAACCTTCTTTCAGGTTCAGCATCATCAGGCCATCGGCTCCGATGCTGAACCGGCGGTCACAAATCCGTTCAATTTCTTTCTGGGACAAACCGCCGTATGCATTGGTGCGGTTATCGACCAGGATAAAATCATTTCCTGTGCCCTGGTACTTGAAAAATGGTAGGTTCATGCGGGGCAAAGATAATTTATTGAGAAATGGAAGCTGTAATACCCAGGGATTTTTCAATCATATTTTCAATGGCCCTGCCGGAATTCGCGGAAAACGTTTTATTAATCCGGTTGGCGACAATCACATTCAGACTAAGGCAGTGATGGCCAAGAAGCCTGCCGAGCCCGTAGATTGCCGAGGTTTCCATTTCAAAATTGCTGATCCGGTGCGGCCCAAGCCGGAAACTGGTCAGCCTGCTGATCAGTTCGGGATGTCCAAGCCCCAGGCGCAGTATCCTGCCCTGCGGACCATAAAAGCCGGGACAGGTGATGGTGATACCTGAATGATACCCTTCGGTAAAATGTTTTAACAAAAATCCGGAAGCGCGCGCAATCGTGGGATAAGCGAAGCGCGGGTGCAGCTGGGTGTGAGTGGTAAACGCCTGCAGGATCTCCTGTTCTCCACCTTCAGGTTCCTGGCGGTAAAAATTCAGAAGGTTGTCGATGCCCAGCCCGTGCGTTGACACCACCATAGCGTCGACGGGAATTTCTCTTTGCAGGGATCCGGAAGTACCCAGCCTGATTATCTGCAGGGTACTGAGTGAAGAACGGATGGTCCTGGTGCTGAAATCGATATTGACCAGGGCGTCCAGTTCATTCATCACGATGTCGATATTGTCGGTCCCGATACCGGTGGAAACAACTGTAAACCGCTCTTTCCCTATATAGCCGGTATGTGAAATAAATTCACGATGCTGCTGTTTGATTTCGATGCGGTCAAAATATTTGCTGACGATGGCGACCCTTCCGGGATCGCCCACGAGGAAGATTTTTTTAGCGATTTCGTCGGGCCGCAGGTCGAGATGGTAGATCGCTCCCCTGCCGTTGATAATCAGTTCACTTTCTTCAATCCGTTGCATGCCCGTTTTAGGGAAATTAATCCGAATATACTACTTTTGCCCAACCTCAAAAGGTTCCGTGGCCGAGCGGTTAGGCAGAGCTCTGCAAAAGCTTCTACAGCAGTTCGAATCTGCTCGGAACCTCTGGTAAGAAAGGCTGTTTTCGAACGGCCTTTTTTATTTCTGTTATTGTTTCACCGGATAGCTCACCGTGGTCACAGACTCCACAGGTGTTCCCGATGTGCTTACGAGGGCCTGGTGTGCCGGTGTGGCGTTGTAAGTCACCATGTCACCCTGACTGTTAAACGTAGTCACATATACATGGGTGACTTTGTTTTTTTTACCGCTGTTGGATCCCGTCCCCCATTCGAAGGCCTTTACCAGCGGCATGTGCTTGGCGACTTTCCACATCGAACTGTCCATCATCCGCTCGTCATCCGGTGAACTCCCGGGTTTAAAGTTTACGATTTCTACCTGGCGGATCTGTGAGGAAGTGTCTTTCTGCGCTTTTGAAAAAAAGGGCAGAACCAGTGTGATCAGAAAAAAACAGGGATAGCGTTTCAGTATATTCATAAAAAAGGTTTTCGTAATTGTGAAAAAAAGTTTTCATGGATATTGTCTGTTGATCTCTCCCACAATCCGGTTCATCAGGTCAATGCATTTCTGATAGCGTTCTAGCACCTGGGCAGGATTACTCAGTGCCGCGCACCAGTTATTTCCTTCATCGGTCTTCAGTAATTCTATAAAATTAGAAGTGGAATCCGTATATCTTTTCTTGTTCTTAAAAATAAATTCATAGAATTTATTTTTGTATCCGGTATAGGTGTTCGTGCTGGACAACAGCGCCGGGATATCTTCTTCATAAAGGTCCATGATGTCATTCTGAATATCATGGTTCTCTATCAGGCCGATTTTTCCCGAAGATTTAAAGCCCTGGAACCGGCCATCGTTCGGATTTAGCGCCGTGTTGTTGAACAGGGATGCCTGATGTTTCCTCATGGAGTCCAGGCTGACGGGGCTGCCTATTTTCAGTGCGGCGAGGTAGTTGAAAATGCGTTTCTGGCCTTCATAGGAAGATTGATCGCTTTTCATTTCCTGGATATCGCTGAGGAGGTCCAGTTTCAGTCCTTCCAGAAATTCTTTTACTTCTGCCTGCTGATGGGTATGTTCGCTCCAGTTGTGAAACCAGATGGAAATGGTAACGGCAAACACGATAATGAGGATTTCGACTCCGAATTCCCCCAGCTTATGCCAGAAGCTGTGTTCCTTACTAAACCAGGTTTTGTAAATTTTTTTGGTGTGTTTGATAACTTCCTGCTCTGCCATGAACCCTGATTTTACCCATGCAATATATTTCAAGTTCGTGGATTTCTTTTTTACCCCTTTGTATATGCGGAATGAATTAATATTGAATATATTTTTTGACCATGTTCAATATCAGGGTATATGGAATTCTTTCAGAACCGGAGCGCGGTGTGCTGGTAAGTGACGAGTTTATCCGGGGCGGATACTATACCAAATTTCCCGGGGGCGGACTGGAATTCGGCGAAGGAACGCGTGACTGTCTGAAAAGGGAATTTATGGAAGAAATGAACCTGCCGGTACTGGTGAAGGAACATCTTTATACCACCGATTTTTTCCAGATGAGCGCATTCAATCCCGAACACCAGATCATCTCCATTTACTATAAGGTTCAGGCCCTGGAAGAGATCTCAGTTCCTCTGAGGGAAAAGCCCTTTGAATTTGACGGTCGGCAGATGGACGTGTACCGCAGAACAGGGGAAACGGAAACCTTCCGTTTTATACCCTGGAATTTGTTTTCCGGGGATGCAGTCACCCTGCCCATAGATAAAGTCGTGGCAGAGCTGGTAAAAAGATCTTAGACCGGCGGGTTTCGGACAAGAGGTCTGTTTTCAGGTGATCTGCGGTTGTCCGTTCTTGATAGTTCCCATTACAAAAGTGCTTTGCACCTGGGCAATGTTCTCCAGCTGTCCGAGTTTGTTTACATGAAAATGGTAGTAGTCATCCATGGTACCCGTGACAACTTTCAGCATGAAATCAAAAGCGCCGGAGATGATGTGGAACTCGGTTACCTCGGGCATTTCCTGAATTGTTTTGATAAATTTCCCTCCCGATTTACGGTTGTGTTCTTTGAGCGAAATATAACAGATGGCCGTGATGCCTTTATTTATCCGGGCGTGGTTAATGATTGTTGCATACTGAAGGATGACGCCTTCCTCCTCCATTCTTTTTATCCGTTCATGCACCGGCGTGGTGCTCAGGTGGATGCTGGCTGCGATTTCCCTGACCGTAGCCTTGGCGTTGCCCTGTAAATAACGAAGAATGGCTTTGTCCTTCTCGTCGAGCGGCAGCAGGGCCTGTTCCGCCTGTTCTTTTAACGGGTCTTTTTGCATGGCGTTCTTTGCTTTTGTTCTATAAATTAGTCAAAATATGAGTATTTATTCTAAAATTATGAATAATAATCTGGTTTTTGTTCTACTTCCTACCTTTGGATCCTAAACAATACCATATGTCCACAAAAACAAAAAATATCGACCTGAGCCTTCCTTATAAGGTGAAGGACATGAGCCTGGCCGAGTGGGGTCGCAAAGAGATCCGCCTGGCGGAAGCAGAGATGCCCGGACTGATGAGTCTGCGGGCCGAATACGGCAAGCAGAAACCCCTCAGGGGAGCGCGGATCGCGGGTTGCCTGCATATGACCATCCAGACGGCGGTTCTGATTGAGACGCTTATCGAATTGGGCGCTGAAGTGCGCTGGAGTTCCTGTAATATATTTTCAACCCAGGATCACGCCGCGGCTGCTATTGCGGCGACGGGTGTTGGGGTATTTGCCTGGAAGGGTCAGACCCTCGAGGAAGCAGACTGGTGTATAGAGCAGACTTTGTTTTTTGGCAGCACCGATCGTCCCCTGAATATGATCCTCGACGATGGCGGAGACCTCACCAACATCGTTCTGGACCAGTATACTGAACTGATACAGCATGTCAAAGGGATCTCAGAGGAGACGACCACCGGCGTGCACCGTCTTTATGAAAGAATGGCAAAGGGCACACTTCCGGTTCCTGCCATCAATGTGAACGATTCGGTTACCAAATCGAAGTTTGATAACAAGTATGGTTGCAAGGAAAGCCTGGTGGATGCCATCCGCCGTGCGACCGATGTCATGCTCGCGGGCAAAGTTGCTGTGGTGGGCGGATACGGAGATGTGGGCAAGGGTTCTGCGCTTTCCCTGCGTGGTGCGGGCTGCCGGGTGATCGTAACAGAAATCGATCCGATATGCGCCCTGCAGGCTGCCATGGACGGCTTTGAAGTAAAGAAGATGATCGATGCAGTTAAGGAAGCCGATATCGTGGTGACTGCCTCAGGATGCCGTGACCTGATCACGGAAAGTCATTTCCGCCTGCTGAAAGACAAAGCCATTGTCTGCAATATCGGGCACTTCGATATCGAAATCGATATGGCCTGGATCAACAAGAATTACGGACATACACGTGACACCATCAAACCGCAGGTTGACCTTTATACCATCGACGGAAAAGATGTCATCATCCTGGCGGAAGGCCGCCTGGTGAACCTGGGCTGTGCTACAGGCCATCCGAGTTTTGTGATGAGCAACTCCTTTACCAATCAGGTACTGGCCCAGATCGAGCTCTGGCTGAACCACAAAAACTATGAACATAAAGTGTTCGTGCTTCCCAAGCACCTGGATGAAAAAGTTGCGCGTCTTCACCTGGCTAAAATCGGTGTGGTACTGGACGAACTTACCACGGCCCAAAGCGAATACCTCGGCATTCCGGCCAAGGGCCCGTATAAACCGGAACACTACCGCTACTAATATTCCTGTATAAATGATAAAACCCTCCGTATGGAGGGTTTTTGTTTTATATAAGCCTGGGTTGTACCACGAAACCGTGGTTGCTTTCCCTTTGCGAAAAAATGGGTATTAGAAACCCCAGCTCTTCATGATGTCGTAATCCTGTTTGGAACAATTCAGCGGAGGGAGGCCCTGATAGGATTCCTGTTCTACGATGAAATATTTCGTACCGCCGGTGGCGCGCCCGATATTGCAGACTTCCCGCGTACCCACGATGCCTTTTCCGAGGATCGTGCTTTCATATTTTTCTTTGCCGGAGGTAGCCATAATCTCGTCCTTGACGTGCATCATTTCAAAGCGGCCCGGCCATTTTTTGGCAACGTCGATGGCCTTGAATCCTCCGTTGTACAGGTTGCCCATATCGAGTTGTTGTACCACAAGTTTCGGATCGGTATTGGTAAGGATCAGGTCGTAGAGGAGCTGCCCGTCAATCATCGTGGTGAATTCAAAGTCATGGTTGTGGTATCCAAACTTCATTCCGTGTTGCTGACAAAGCTGTCCGGATTTATTAAACACCTCCATGTACGCCTTAAAATCTTTCATGTTCTTACGCAGGCTGTCGTCGAGCCATGGAGAAACAACATATTTCTGTCCCACTGTCGCGGCATCTTCCACGGTATATTTCCAGTTGTCGGAAAAATCATTCTTTGAAAAGTCATAGTCCTTCGGCAACATCTGCACATGGCCACTGGGCATCTGCATGTTGTAACCTTCCAGTAATTTTTTAAAATCCGTGGGGGTATAGCCATAAAATTTCCGGTCGTGGTAATTGGCGTGCTCCACATAACGATAACCCATATCCGACAGACTTTTCAACGTGCCGGAAGGATCTTTTTTCATCTCATCGCGGACGGTGTACAACTGGATGGCCAGGTAAATATCCGGGTCTGCTTCTGCCATCACCTTGTAGGATCCGATGGCCACGGCTGCAACGGACAATCCGCTGGTCTTTAAGAAATTTCTGCGTGTAGTCATTTGGCAATCTTTTTCGCTGCCTGCGCTTGATTAAGGCGCCGGCCTGGTTTAATAATAATTTTCAGAGCTTTTAAATATACTAACAAAAATTATTTGAACAATAAAAGCTTTGGTTCCTGTTCCTTCTGGCGGCCGGTCAGGCCTGCGGAGCGTTTTTAAAAGTAAAATTTTTCTGTGTGAGATAGGAAAAGCAAACCACGATGGCCGTTGTGATAATTTTTGAAATCGTGGGAAACAGGTGAAATTTTTCTACAAATAATTTGATAAAAAAATAGTTCAGCAGCAGACAGATCAGGACCATCAGGAAATATCGGAACAGCTGAACCCTGCCATTGAGTGCAGACCCCGGGAAGACGACGTGGCGCATCAGCAGAAAACCGGTCGGAAAACTGATGAGAAAAGAAATGAGAAAGGCGGCGATATGGGGTTTAAAAGCCAGTACGCCCAGGTGAAGGACTTCCTTGTGTAAAATGTAGTTATAGGAAAGGAAAAAAATGAAAATATCGAGGCTGGTATTGAATCCTCCGCAGGCCGCGTACCGAAACGTCTGCGGTGGCATCAGTTTTCGAAAAGGCGGATAGAAAAAATCAATGATGGCGTTGATCTCCTTTTTGGGCATAACCTCCTGTTCCGGGCGCAAAGTTAAGCCAAGACGTGCAGATAGTCTACCCAACAAGTGCTACTTTTGCGACCAATTCACAAAAGATGGACCTTGTAGCGGTCATAAAGCAGTCAGTACAACAGATTTTAACAGAACAATTCAATTATTCCCTTGATTTTCGGGATGTCCTGGTGAATGAAACCAAGTCAGAATTCGAGGGAAATTATACCGTTGTTCTGTTTTCTTTCAGTAAATCCCTCAGGATGGCGCCTGAACCGCTGGGACAGGCTCTCGGTACGGCCCTGCTTGCCCGCAGGGGCGACCTTATAGCCGGATTTAATGTCATCAGGGGATTTCTCAACCTGGTGCTTGCCGATGAGTTCCTGATTCGGTTTCTGGAAACGGGATATCAGGATAAGCGTTATGGATTTCAGCCACCGAACGGGAAAAAGCTTATGGTGGAATATTCTTCTCCCAATACCAATAAGCCTCTTCATCTTGGTCATCTCAGGAACAATTTTCTGGGCTGGAGTGTCGCCGAAATATATAAAGCGGCAGGATACGAAGTTGTAAAGACCTGCATTGCCAACGACCGCGGAATTCATATTTGCAAAAGTATGGTAGCCTGGAAACTTTTCGCAGACGGGGCGACGCCTGAGACGACGGGTATCAAGGGAGATCATTTCGTGGGAGATTATTACGTGCGTTTTGGTGTGGAGTTGAAGAAACAGACGGAAGAGCGCATCAGCGCCGGCATACCTCCGGAAACGGCTGAAAAGGAAGCGCCTCTTATGAAGGCTGCGCAGCAGATGCTGGTCGACTGGGAAGCGGGCGACCCTGAGATTGTCGCTCTCTGGAAAATGATGAACAGCTGGGTCTATGCAGGGTTCGACGTGACCTACCGGCGTATCGGCAGTGATTTCGACAAGACTTATTATGAAAGTCAGACCTACCTGCTGGGAAAAAAACTCGTGGAGACGGGCCTGGAGAAAAAAGTCTTTTACAAAAAACCGGACGGAAGTGTATGGATCGACCTGACGGCGGATGGCCTGGATGAAAAAATCGTCCGGCGCAGCGACGGAACGGCGGTATATATTACGCAGGATATCGGGCTGGCGGTTGAAAAGAACGAGCAATACCACGCGGACCAGAGCGTCTATGTAGTCGGAGACGAACAGAATTATCATTTCAAAGTGCTCAAACTGATCTGTCAGAAGCTCGGGCTGGCATCATCCGCCGGGATGTATCATCTTTCCTACGGAATGGTGGAATTGCCTTCCGGACGCATGAAAACGAGGGAAGGAACCGTGGTGGACGCAGATGATATTATTGATGAAATGACGTCTATCGCGCAGCAGCACACGGAAGAATTGGGTAAAGTGGATGATTTCAGCGAAGCGGAAAGAACAGTACTCTACGATATCATTGGCCTTGGCGCGCTGAAGTTTTTTATCCTCCGCGTGGATCCGAAAAAAAGAATGGTTTTCAATCCGGAGGAGTCAATCGATTTTCATGGATTTACAGGTCCCTTCATTCAGTATACCCATGCCCGGATCAGATCTATACTAAGAAAGGAAAATACGCCGGCTGGCAAACGGGCTGAAAATGAGAAGCTGTTTCCGCTCGAAAAGGATTTGATTATACAACTCGAAAAGTTCCCGGCTGTTCTGCAACAGGCCTGCACCGAAATGAATCCATCACTGGTTGCCGGTTATGCTTTCCAGACAGCCCAGATCTTCAATTCATTTTATGCAGAGCATTCAGTGAACCGTGCCGAATCAGACCATAAGAAACAGCTGAGGCTGAGCATCTGCCTGATGACAGCCAACACCCTTCAATCTTCCATGTCTCTGCTGGGCATCCGGGTTCCCGAGAGGATGTAGAAATTATTCGTCTTCGTCGTCTTCGTGGTGTTTGTTCTTTTTTTTGACATCCAGTACGAGCGCGTCTTCCCCACCCTCACCTTTTTCTTCCAGGTCCGCAAACAGGCCTTCATCGGTCAGGTCAAGCGGATGGGAATTCTCCCAGTCTGACCGTGCAATTTCATGCAGACGTTGTACGATTTCATCGTCATGGACTTCAATGGCCAGTTCCCTTCTGTCGTCGAAGCTGCCGGGTGCCAGGTTTATGGATCCCACAATGGCGCGGCTTCCGTCGGCAATGAGCATTTTGCCATGAAGTTTGAGATGACGAAGCGTATGTACTTTAATTCCCACGTCGTCCATTATACGAAGTCCGCCCACCGCCTCCACCAGTTTGTCTTTTTTCAGGCTGTGTGGCTTGCGGGCCATGATATGCACTTTTACACCCCGCACGGCCGCCCTGACAAGCCTTTCGATGATCACAGAATCCTGGTACCGTTCATTCTGTACAAAGAGGGTATGCTTTGCCTCGTCAATAAAATGGGCGATTCTTGCACGGCCATTACCCCTGCACCAGATCATATGGGCATGTTCTCCCGGATCGAAATCCTGGCGGTCCCAGTCTGCATCAAATCCCGCCAGCACTTCGTCCACTTCGTGTTTGTGGTTGGTGGTGATAGCGTAGTCGCGGGTTACCGTAAGATTTTTCGTTGCCCAGTTAAGTGATTTGACAAAGGCCGTTTCTTCATCGATGATCATCGATTTTTCGTGTGTGAGGCCGAAGGCCGGATTGCTATCCCTGACTTCAATGCCGGCTGCTTCCAGCTGCGCCCGCGTTTCCCCGTTATCTTCCTCTCCGCTGCGCCTGGCCGGGTTAAGCATCACTTTCACATCCACCCCTCTTTTTTTAGCCGCGATGACAGCGGCGATCAGGTCAGGATCTGAAAACACAAACATTTTTATCCTGATGGATTTTTTTGCTGATTCAATGGCGTCGACTATCGGCTTTTTTGTATCATCGGGTAACACGATTATGGTCCTGTTAAAATTTGACATAGTAGAAATTAATTATGATTTTAAAAGATCAGTTTGCCTGCGGACTTACCATCGGCTCCGCGCCTGACTGGATATGGTAGAGTTCCGCATAAATTTTTCCTAACGCTACCAGTTCATCATGTGTTCCTTCTTCGGCTACATATCCGCCTTTCAGGACGACAATCTTATCGGCGTCGCGGATCGTGCTCAGACGATGGGCAATGGTAATGACTGTACGTCCCTTCATCAGTCGCTCCAATGCTTCCATAACGAGCTTTTCTGATTCCGTATCCAGTGCAGCCGTTGGTTCATCAAGGATCAGGATGGGTGAATTGCGTACGACAGCCCGGGCAATCCCGATTCGCTGTCGCTGGCCGCCGGAAAGCGTGAGTCCGCGTTCCCCTACCATCGTGTCGTATCCATGGGGCATTTTTGAAATGAACTCATCTGCATTGGCAAGCCTGGCGGCTTCAATGATCTCGGCGTCGGTGGCGCCATCTTTTCCGTAAGCAATATTTTGTCTGATGGTGCCATAAAAGAGCACGGTGTCCTGTAATACAAAAGCAATCTGGTCCCTGAGTCCGTGCAGGTGAAAATCGGAAATATTCACGCCGTCAATCTTCACGCTTCCCTGTACCGGGTCATAGAAACGGGGGATCAGGCTGACCACAGTTGACTTCCCTCCGCCCGTCGGACCGCAGATTCCTATGCGCTGGCCCGCTTTAATCGAAAAATGAATATCGCGCAAAACGGGTGCTTCCGGGTCATAGGCAAAAGCGACATGTTCAAAATCGATATTTCCTGTCAATGAATCCGGATAACGTGCATCGGGCTTTTGGGGAATGATGGTGTCCGTATCGAGGATAGCCTGTATGCGTTCGAGTGAAACGGAGGCCTGTGCTATGGAAGTTGACATCTTCGCGAGATCCTGTACCGGTTTGAAAAATTTACCGAGATAGGAAAGAAAAACGGTCAGGCCTCCGAGTGTCATTACGCCGACCAGTACAAGGTGCGCGCCCCGCCACAAAACGAATGCTGTACAGGCGGCTACAACCAATCCCACCACAGGAGACAAAAGCGATTTTACTTTCCTGGCTTTCAGCGAAGCCCGCACTGTTTCTGCGCTTACTTCATTCAAATGCTCTTCCTCCATTTCCTGTCTTCCGAAAGCCTTAGTGGCGCGAACCGATTCGAGTCCCTGCTGGAGTACAGAAACCATGGCACTTTGTTCGGCACGAACCTCGTGCGTCGCCTTTTTTACCGCTCTCTTAAAGCGGGCTACAAAGAGCAGCAGGATAGGCGTAATGGCAACCGCAATGAGGGCGAAATCCCAGTTCATGTAAAACATCAGTCCGAGCATGCCCAATATGGTAAGACCATCGATGAGAATGCTCAGCAATGCAGATGAGGCAAAACTCTGCACCGTGGAAACGTCGGACGTTATGGTACTTAAAATATTTCCGATCTGGTGGGTATCATAATAAGAGAGTGACAGCCTTTGCAGGTGATGGTATACTTTTTTGCGCAGATCTCTTGCCACATATTGCGCTACGCTTTCAGTAAAATAGTTGTCTATATACCCGGCGATCCCGCCGATGAGGGCGATCATTACGAGTAAAAATCCGGCTCCCGCGGCGATGGCCGTTTTATCCGAACCCCAGGGCATGTCTTTGATCCATCTCAGCCATTCGGGCAGCGGATGATGACCTACCACATTGTCTATCACGATTTTCAATGGCCAGGGAGCCAGCAGGCTGGTGGCTGTTTCCAACAGCATGGCCAGAAAAATTACGAGCAACCATTTCCGGTACGGTTTCACCAGTTCAATCACGAGACTTGTCAGGCTCCTGGTTGGCTTGTTCAGTACGACCGGTTCGCCTTTTTTCTTTGATTTTTTTTCTTTCTTGGAATGGTCGTCGGACATAAAAGACGTTGAATGAGGAAATTCGGGATTACACCTGCAATTTAAAAAAACTGTTCATCCTTCCGGAATTCTCCGCCGATTAAAAGGTTTTCCGGGTGTCCGGAGGCCAGTTAACTGTTAAACTTACCTGAGAATTACGGCGCCCAGGGGTGGAAGGTGAACATTGATTTCGTAGCGGTCCTGTTCTTTGTCCACCAGGGTCACGATCGGATCGGGGTTGAATACGTTCCCGGTGCCGGCATATTTCCGTTCGTCGCTGTTGAAAATTTCCTTCCATGCTGGTTTTCCGTTGGCATAAATCTTCCAGTTATTGCGGACGACCGGTGTCATATTGAGAATGATGAGAAGATCATGTTCAGGCAGTTTTCCTTTTCTGCGGAACACGATGACCGATTCCGGCCGGTGATTGAGGTCAATCCACTCAAATCCATACTGGTTGAACTGGTTTTCATAAAGGGCGGGCTCAGCGCGCAGGAGCAGGTTCAGGTCTCGTACGTAGTCCTTTAGTTTAAGATGCAATTCATATTTAAGAAGGTACCACTGCAATTCACTTTTATGGTTCCATTCGTTGGTTGCGCCAAATTCATTTCCCATGAACAGGAGTTTACCGCCGGGATGGGTAAACATATAGGCATACATCAGCCGGAGGTTGGCAAATTTCTGCCATTCATCTCCCGGCATCTTATATAACATCGGTGATTTGCCGTGCACTACTTCATCGTGGCTCAGCGGCAGCATGAAATTTTCGTCATAATAATACATCATGCTGAAAGTGAACTTATCCTGCAAACCCTGCCGCATGACCGGGTCGGCTTTGAAATAGTCCAGGGTGTCGTGCATCCATCCCATCATCCATTTCATGCCGAATCCAAGTCCTCCGGCGAAAGTGGGTTTGCTCACACCGGGCCAGTCCGTCGCTTCTTCGGCGATGGTCTGGATATCATGAAAATCCCGGAACAGGGTTTCATTGAGGTCCTTGATAAACGCGATGGCTTCCAGGTTTCCATCGCCACCGAATTCATTCGGTTCCCACTGTCCTTCCGTGCGTGAGTAATTCAGTTTCAGCATCGAGCTCACTGCGTCGACACGGAGCCCGTCGGCATGAAACAAATCACACCAGAACCGGCCGCTGCTTATGAGAAAGGACTTGACCTCTCCCCTTTTATAATTGAAAATATAACTGTTCCAGTCAGGATGAAATCCTTTCCGCATGTCAGCGTATTCGTAGGTATTGGCACCGTCGAACATATAGAGGCCGTGTGCGTCGTAAGGAAAATGAGAAGGCACCCAGTCGAGTACTACACCGATGCCTGCCTCATGGAAGGCGCCGACCAGTTCCATAAAAGATTGGGGATCGCCAAACCTGGATGTAGGAGCAAAATAGCCAACACCCTGGTATCCCCAGCTGCCGTCATAGGGGAATTCCATGACCGGCATCAGCTCCACGTGCGTGAATCCCATCTCGAGCACATAAGGCACGAGTCTTTCCCGGATCTGGTCATAAGTATTATAGCGTTCCTCATCGTCCGGATGGGGCCGCATCCAGCTGGCCAGATGCACTTCATATACGCTCCAGGGTCTGTCCAGGGCATTATGCACACCCCGGGTTTCCATCCAGCGATCATCCTTCCAACGGTAATTCAGGTCCCAGGTGATAGAGGCGGTTTTGGGTCTTTGTTCCCAGAAATGCGCAAATGGATCTCCCTTGATGGTTTCGGAGCCATTAGAGCCATAGATATGATATTTATAAATTTCCCCCCGGGCGATATCCGGAATAAATCCCTCCCAGATGCCCGATTTTTCGAGCCTTACGAACAGCGGATGTTCAGCGGGATTCCAGTGATTAAAGTTACCGACGACAGATACGGCGGTGGCGTTTGGTGCCCATACGGCAAAATAATATCCCTTTCTTCCGAGTACCTCGAGCGCATGGGATCCAAAGATCTCATACAATGTATAATGGGTTCCGTTCTGGAAATTGCGGATGTCTTCATCGGAGAAAAGAGAATAGTTCCAAACCGGTCGGGTGGAATCTACAAAATGGGTATGTTCATAACCGGTGATCACTGGTGCGTGTAGGCTTTTACTAATGTACAACCTTATTTTGCAGAACCGGCTTTTTTAATTCAAGAATAAGGATTGTTCTTGGCGGGATTGCGAGGTCTTCGTTTAATCTGTATTGCTTTCCGTCCATGATATCTGTTGCCGTTTCAAATCCGGCGGTTCTCTCGCTGTAGTCAGCGAAGCGCAGGACAGAAGGAACCGTATCATTGTTAAGCGCGCACAGGATGGTTTGTTTTTGATCGTAGCGGAAGTAAACGTATTTGCCTTGTACGGGTATATAATGCATAAGCGCGCCATGACCCAGAGCGGATGATGTTTTCCTGAAGTTTGCCAGCCTGGAAACATAATCGAACGCTGCGTTTTCCTGGTCTGTCCTTCCGGAAGAAAGAAATTTATTCTGCGCATCATCAGGAAATCCGCCGGGGAAATCCTCCCTGACCATCGCGTCGGAAGGGTTTTTAAAATTCTTCATGAGAATCTCCGTGCCGTAGTACAGATGAGGGATGCCTCTTTCAGTCATCAGCAGACCAATACCCATCCGAAAGCTGTTCCAGTCCTCACCCGCTACCGAGTAAAAACGATCCCTGTCATGATTGTCCAAAAAAATACAGTTGTTCATGGGCTCTTTATACAACATATCTTCTGCCAGTGTGATGTAAAGGCGATTTACACCATTCGACCATCCCTGATTTTTCGTCGTAGCTTCTATCATGGCATCACATACCGGGAAATCCAGAATTCCGGTGAGATTGCTTTTCCAGGAGACGTTCAGGTTGTTTTGGCAGAAATAGGCGCCGGCCGCTACCGAGTTGACGGTGGCTTCTCCGAGAGAGGTGATTTTTGGAAACTCCCTTTCCAGTGCGGCATTCAGATTATTTAAAAATACCGGGTCACAATATTTGTAGGTGTCCACCCTCCAGCCATCCAGATGAAATGTCTGGGTCATCCAGATCGCTTGCTGAATCAGGTAAGTGGCGAGCAAGGGGTTTCTAAGGTTAAGATCGGGCAGGTGCGGTACGAACCAGCCTCCTTCCATGATTTCTTTGTCTTTAGAGGAAGCGTGGATATCGAAAATTGCTTGCTCCCGGTGACTGGTATTCTGGTACTCCGGCCAGTGATTGATCCAGTCGTCCGTGGGTGGATCGCTCATAAACCAATGTGCGGCGCCGATATGGTTGTACACGGCATCCTGGATTACTTTAAGTCCTTTGGCATGAGCAGCCTCCACCATTTTCAAATAAGCTTGCTTACCACCCATGCGCTTGTCAATCTCATAGTGATCGGTGAACCAGTATCCATGGTATCCGCTCATCCATCCTGCGGATTCATTTTCCAGTGGCATATCGTTTTCGATTACAGGCGTGAGCCAGATCGCAGTGGCGCCGAGCTGTTGGATATAGTCGAGATGATTGGTTACTCCTTGTATATCACCTCCATGGCGGGCCAGCGGGTTGCTCCGGTCTGCTATGGTATCCCGCATGTTCGCATAGTGGTCATTGTTAGGGTCTCCATTGCTGAAACGGTCGGGCATGATCAGGTAAATAATGTCGTCGGAATGGACGCCGCGGGCATAGGTTTCCCCATTTCCACTAATGGAAGCAAGTAAGGGAATGTTAATATTTCTAACGACATCACCCATAATCAAATTGATTTTTAAATTCCCGGGCTTCGCATCCGGAGTGATCGTCAGATTGATAAAAACATAATTCGGATTTTTTACTTTTTGAATGCTGTCGACTATTACACCCGGGTATTTGATCTCAAAGAACTTATTATTAAGGTTCCCAATTTTTTTGCGATGCACCATTACCTGCAGATGAGGATTCTTCATGCCAACCCACCAGTTGGAGGGATAAATTTTTGTTTCGTTTTGTGAGAAAGCGAAACAGAAAATAAAAAATAGCGGAATTGCAATAAGATTTTTCATGAAGCAGCCAGTCTTTGTTGTTTCCGGCTGATACGGATATCACCCGCATCATAAACAAAAAGTACACTGATAGCCGCACAGAACAAAAAGAATCCTGCCAGTACAATGGCATAGATCGGCTGGCCTCCATAAATATGTTTTACGATCGAACCGCCGAATACACCGTTTACGATTTGCGGAAGGGTGATAAAAAAATTAAATATGCCCATATAAATGCCCAGTTTGCCTGGGGGAATGGAACCGGATAGAATGACGTATGGCATGGCCAGAATACTTGCCCAGGCCAGTCCAACGCCGATCATGGAGATGGTTAACATGGCGGGATTCTTAATAAAGAAAATAGAGATCAAACCTGCGCCGCCTGCCATCAATGAAAATGCATGAGTAGCTTTTCGGCCAATCCTTTTTGCAATAGCAGGGAGAAGAAGTGCATATAGCATGGCGATTCCATTATAGACGCCAAATGCAGCACTCACTTTATTTCCCGCTTCGTTATATGCCACTGTTTTTGCATATTCTCCCGTAAGTCCGTAAACATGTGTCGCCACAGCATCTGTAGTAAACACCCACATGGAAAAAAGAGCGAACCAGGAAAAGAATTGAACGAGACCCAGTTGTTTCATGGTTTTGGGCATATGTCGGAAATCATAAACGATTTCACGGAGTCCTGATCTTTTATGCGATTGTTCCGGTTTCCCATGATATTTTTCGTATTCTGCCGGAGCATATTCCCTGGAAAAAAAAACAGTGATTAAAATGGCGGTCATCAGTACGATGGCACCTATATAAAATGAGTATCGGATGTTTTCTGCGACACCACCGGGTCCGGGTTGCAAACTGAACCCCTGTTTACCCAGCCATTCAGGAAGATAAGATCCTCCAACGGCACCGAGACCGATCAGAAAAGTCTGCACGCTGAAACCGAGCGTTCTTTGTTTGTCGGGAAGATTATCGGCCACAAGCGCACGAAAGGGTTCCATGGCGATATTAATGGAAGTATCCATGATCATGACCATACCTGCGCCGATCCATAGTGCTGGTATAAAAGATGAAAAAGAACCGGAATTGGGAAGAATCAGCAGCGCCAGGCAGGTTAAAATCGCACCGGTTAGAAAGTACGGTTTTCTTCTACCCAGCCGGTTCCAGGTGCGATCGCTGTAGTGGCCGATAAGGGGTTGAACAATCATTCCGGTAAGTGGCGCCACCAGCCAGAATGCGGGTAGTTGATCCACATCGGCACCAAAGGAACGCAGTATACGGCTGGTATTACCGTTTTGCAATGCAAACCCGAACTGGATGCCCAGGAAACCGAAACTCATAGTGAAAATCTGCCAAACAGAGAGCCTGGGTTTTTCAGTCAGCTTGACCGGGTGAGCCGCAGTAGTTATCGTCATAGCAATCGTTAAAATCTAAATCACAAAACCGTTCGGAATCACAGCGCCCTTTTTCACGACGACAATCCCGTCTTTAACCGTGTAAAGGGAGTGGTCCATATTTTCCAGGTGTGAACCGCCATTGATGCGCACGTCGTCTCCGATGCGGCAGTTTTTGTCCACGATACAATTCCGGATATAGCAGCGGTCGCCGATGCCCACGGAAGGAAGTCCGTGTTCCTTGTCGTGACGGATTTCTTCGATCGTCTCGTAGTAATCGATCCCCATCAGGTAACTGCTTACGATGGTAGTGCCTACCCCGATGCGTGTCCGTATGCCGATGACACTGCTTTCGATCCGTGATGCATTGATGATACATCCTTCCGCGATGATGGTTTTTTCGAGCGTCGTTCCGCTGATCTTGGCGGGAGGCAGCATGCGTGCGCGGGTATAGATGGCGTTGCTGTTGTCGAAGAGGTTAAAGTCGGGAATTTCTTTCGTCAGTCCCAGGTTGGCTTCGAAAAAAGAATAGATGTTTCCGATGTCGGTCCAGTATCCGTCGTACTGGTAGCTGGTGACTTTGTATTTATTGATCGACTGGGGCAGGATCTCCTTTCCGAAGTCGGTTGCTTCCACGTATTCGTTCTGGAGAAGATCCTGGAGCAGTTGACGGTTGAAAATATAGATCCCCATGGAAGCGAGGTAGTGACGACCCTGGTGCTGCATGGCGGAGCCGGTATCGCTAGTCCATTCCTGAAGCACATCCTTTTTTGGTTTTTCGATGAAGGATGTAATAAAGCCTTCCTGGTTTTTTTTCAGGATGCCGAATTCAGAAGCTTCTCTTTCGGCAACAGGAATGGTAGCGATGCTGATCTCCGCATTCTGCTGGATATGGTTATTCAGCATTTCCATGAAGTTCATCTGGTAAAGCTGATCGCCGGACAGGATCAGTATATATTCCCCTTCGAAAGGCCCAAGGTGCCGGAGGCACTGGCGTACGGCGTCTGCCGTGCCCTGGTACCAGGTCGGATTATCAGGTGTTTGCTCCGCCGCCAGGATGTCTACAAAGGCCGAGCTGAAGGCGCTGAAATGATAAGTATTTTTTATATGCCGGTTCAGCGAGGCAGAATTGAACTGGGTAAGAACGAACATCCGGTTGATGCCTGAATTCAGACAGTTTGAAATGGGGATATCTACCAGCCGGTATTTGCCGGCAATAGGAACAGCGGGCTTGGAACGGCTGGCCGTGAGAGGATATAACCGGGTGCCTGCACCACCGCCCAAAATGACGGCTAAAACTTTTCTTGACATAGAGTCTGTTTTTAAAAAATCCATTTATAGCGAAGCATAAAGTTCCAGATATTGTTGCATGCTGGTTTCCCAGCTGAAGTCGAGCCGCATCATTCTTCTGCGGAGTTCTTCCATCATGAGCGGATCCTGATAGAGCTGCACCGCCCGCCATACTGCCTGCGTAATGTCGCCGACATTCGTATTGCTGAAGCGTATACCATATCCGTCCGGATCGCCAAAGTCTTTTACCGTATCCCGGAGACCGCCTGTTGCGCGGACAACGGGTACCGTTCCATAGCGCATGGCATACATCTGGTTCAGACCGCAGGGTTCGACGCGTGAGGGCATAAGAATAAAATCCGCACCGGCATAGATCACATGGCTCAGCGATTCGTCGTAGCCTATAAATATACTAAAATCGCCTTCGCTGTAAGCCTGTAACTTTTCGAGACTGTCCTGGATATACGGCGCACCACTTCCCAGGATCAGAAAATTCATTTTTCTTCCGATATAATAAAAGGAGTCGCCGATGGCCTGGGCCAGCAGGTCTGCACCTTTTTCGCCGACCAGCCTGCCGATAAAAGCGATCAGGGGTTTGGCGGGATCGAGTCCAAATCTTTTACAGAGGATCTCTTTGTTCTTTGTTTTTCCTTCGGCGTTGTTGCGGATCGTATAATGTTCGGTTAAATATGTGTCAGATTCAGGATCCCATACCCTGGTATCAATCCCGTTGAGAATTCCGAAACATTTTCCTTTTTCATATTCAAAAAGCGCTTCAAGGCCGTTAGCTGAATAACGTAATTCTTCCAGGTAGCTCCAGCTGACCGTTGTGACCTTCCATGCACAGCGGACGCCGCAGGCCAGGGCATTGATGCTGTTGTTCCATTCCAGGAGACCGGATTTCCAGGTGTCCCATGCCGGTATGTAATAACTTTTATCCCATCCGAGCCATCCCTGATATTCCCCGTTGTGAATGGTGAGAATGGCTGGGATTTCCCTTAAGGTCTGATAACGGTAACAATGCTTCATCATGAAAGGAATCAGCGCTGCCTGATGATCATGCACGTGAACAACATCCGGGTGATGTTTCCATGCCGACAGCCAGTCCACCACCGCAATCTGAAAAGCAATAAAACGTTCGGAGTCGTCGTCGTAGCCGTAAATTTTATCCCGGTCCAGCAGACCGTTGATGTCGACAAGATAAAGATCGAAGCCCAGTTTATTTCTCCTTTCCTTGATGACTGTATAAATGAACCACCAGTTTCCCAAATTGGTATATCCCTTATGGACAACATCGAACTCGTTGGCATAAAGAAATTTTGTGCGGTACATCGGCATAACCACTTTAGCAATATGTCCTGCCTGCGTCTGATATTTAGGTAATGCTCCCACCACATCTCCCAGCCCCCCGGCCTTTGCTACCGGATAACATTCGGCTGAAACATGTAAGATTTCCATGAGATGGTGTAATGGTGAAGCGGCCGTTAGAATTCAGATCAATTTAGGAAGGATTTGGTTATTCTCCTGCTAAATGAAAAAATTTTTCGTCAGCTAAAACTGTATTACTTTCAGCTCTTAATTAAATGATTGCCTGCTTATGAGCCAAAAAACCAAGTGGTCCCAGTTTGGAGTCCTGATCAGTGTATTTTTCTTTTGGGGATTTGTTGCAGCCAGCAACGACATTCTCATTCCTGTTTTCAAGGAAAAACTTCATCTCCAACAATGGCAGTCACAAATGATCTCCTTCGCTTTTTATGTAGCGTATACGGTAGGATCCATCATTTATTTCTTTGTTTCAAAAGCTTACGGCGGCGATATCCTTAACCGGATAGGTTATAAGAACGGAATCTCGCTTGGATTGCTTATTTCAGCGGTGGGAACTTTGTTGTTTTATCCGGCCGCACAAACTGCATCTTTTACGCTGATGATTTCAGGATTGTTTATCGTGGGACTCGGGTTTTCTCTTCAGCAGACGGCTGCCAATCCGCTCGCAATCATTATGGGTGATCCTCAGACGGGTTCGCAACGTCTGAGCATGGCCGGAGGTGTCAATAATTTCGGTACTACAATTGGTCCTCTTCTGGTCAGCTTTGCCATTTTCGGAACAGTTACCGGATCGGCCAGTGTAGCCAGTATTGAAAGTATAAAAACGCCCTATCTGATACTCGGGCTCGCTTTTGTGGTGGTAGCGGTGATCTTTAAATTTTCTTCCCTCCCAAATAAGATTGATCTGGATGCTATCGCTGCCGACGAGGCAGCAGCCGGCGGAGGAAAAGTAATTGACCGCGGCGGTCCGCTCAAATACCCGCAGCTTGCACTGGGTATGCTCGGCATATTTGTATATGTGGGTGTAGAAGTCAGCACGGCCAGCAATCTGCCTGAATTCATGAAACAGCATTTACAGACAGCCGACGGCCTGCCTTTTCCCACGGCCAGTATTGCACCCTTCATCTCTTTATATTGGGCCAGCCTTATGATCGGCCGGTGGACCTCCTCCGTGGGCGCGTTTGGTGTGAGTCCTTCGGCAAAACGAATTTTAAATTTCGTAATGCCCTACCTGGCATTCGGTGTTTTCCTGCTGGTCAATAAAATTGCAAAGCACGACATTACTCCTTTCTATGTATACGCACTGGTGATCGTCTTTATGATCATCGGTACCCTTTTAAGCCGTGGTAATCCGGCCAGACAACTTCTCATTTTTTCAGGTATGGCGATCGTGGCGTTGTTCATCGGTATGCTGACTAACGGGGAACTCAGTGTATTTGCGTTTATCAGTGTGGGCCTTTTCTGTTCTACGCTGTGGCCCTGCATATTCACCCTGGCCATCGCCGGACTGGGCAGGCATACCAATGAGGGAGCCAGTTTTCTCATCATGATGATTTTTGGGGGAGGTGTTATCAGTCTGTTGCAGGGTAAGCTGGCTGACAGTCACCTGTTGGGAATACAGTGGTCTTATCTTGTAGGTGTAGCCTGTTTCGCTTATCTCGCATATTATGCAGTAACCGTCAAAAGGGAGCTGATCAAACAGGGTATTGACTTTGATGCACTACAGAGCAGCGGTGGTCATTAATTTTTGAACAAAAGAATCATGTCTAAAGCCACGTCTACCCCACCAGCACTGGAGCCGCTGGCTATCGGTATCGATATCGGCGGAACGGGGACGAAATTTGGAATCGTCGACAGGGTGGGAAATGTTTTGTTTACAGGAAACCTTTCCACGAAAAAACACAAGACGATAGAAACTTTTATTGACGAACTCTTCGACAAGCTTTCGGCGTTGGTCAAAGCCGCCGGCGGATCGGGAAGAATCCGTGGTATTGGTGTTGGAGCGCCCAATGGGAATTACTATACAGGCACTATCGAATATGCGCCTAACCTGCCGTGGAAAGGCATTATTCCGCTGGCGCAACTTATCCGGGATAAATTTCTGCTGCCCACCATTCTTACCAATGACGCCAATGCAGCGGCGATAGGTGAAATGATGTATGGCGCGGCACAGGGAATGAAGGATTTTATTATGATCACACTCGGCACCGGCGTGGGCAGCGGCATTGTGGCCAATGGCCATCTTGTGTTGGGTCATGACGGGTTTGCAGGTGAGCTGGGACATACCATTATTATTCCTGACGGCCGGTTCCACGAGGGCACGGGCAAGCACGGCTCCCTGGAGAGTTATGCGTCGGCCACCGGCGTTATGCTTACCGCAAAAGAAGTCCTCTCCAAAACCAAGGAAGCGAGTTTACTCCGGAAAATTCCATTGGACGAGATCGATTCCCGAAAAGTATATGATGCAGCCATCCAGGGTGACAAACTGGCCCTTGAAATTTTTGAATATACGGGCAGGATCCTCGGCACGGCACTGGCCAATTTTGCCATGTTCTCCAGTCCCGAGGCCATTGTGCTATTCGGTGGACTCACCAAAGCGGGAGACCTTATCCTCAAACCCACCCGGGAACATATGGAAGCAAACCTCATTCAGGTTTTCCAGAACAAGATAAAGATCCTCGTTAGTCACCTCCGCGAATCCGATGCGGCTATCCTCGGGGCGAGCGCGCTCGTCTGGGAAGGAAACTAAAGGAAATCAGCCTTATTATCATCGTTGAAAAATGCTCTTCTGCAGGAAGAATGTGTGGTATTCGCTGCAAACCAAAGGATTGGGTACAGATTGGATGGCATGATTTTTAAATCATTATGCTGACAGGCCGGCCGGCTATTTTAAAAAACATCTAATCAGTAATTATGAAAAAGATTATTGCAGCTTTTCTATGTATCCTGCTGGCAGCCAGCTGTGCGCCGACGCAACCAGCCCAGCCGCCTCCAACCCCTCCTGGTGCCCCTTCGGGACCGCCGCCGCCGCCACCCCATCCATAGTATGAATAGGTAGAAATAATGAAAGGCCCTGAATATCAAGTGATTTCAGGGCCTTTCTCTTTTAAAAATTGAATTTTTTGGAAGGCTTTTTAGGAGGTTGTAATACTTTGTTCGTACTAATATTTTATTCGTATTAATACTTTATCCGTACTACGGCCGGTTGGTTTTCTCCATCATCCAGGCTTTTCTGCCTTCGCCGGGAACAACATGTCTTTCGCTGTGATAGGAAGAACGGACCAGCGGCCCGCTTTCAACATAATCGAGACCGAGCCGATAGCCGATTTCACGGTATTCGGCGAACTCATCCGGATGCACGAATCGTTCAACTGCCAGGTGTTTTTTTGTAGGCTGCAGATACTGACCGATGGTTATCACGTCGACGCCGCTGTTGGCGAGGTCCTTCATGGTCTGGACGACCTCTTCTTTTTTTTCACCGAGTCCCAACATAATACCGCTCTTAGTGCGCATGCCTCCCTTTTTAAGAATCTGCAGGGTTTGCATGCTCCTCCAGTAACGGGCCTGTATTCTCACCTGGCGGGTAAGCCTCTCTACTGTTTCAATATTATGGGAAACGACTTCGGGAGCCGCTTCAATGATGCGTTCAATATTTTCTGATTCACCTTTAAAGTCGGGGATCAGGGTCTCCAGCGTTGTTCCGGGATTCAGCGCATTCACTGCGCGGATGGTATTCTGCCAGATGATGCTTCCGCCGTCTTTGAGTTCGTCCCGGTCAACGGAGGTAATCACCGCATGCTTTACTTTCATCAGGTGGATGGCTTCGGCCACCCGTTGTGGTTCGTCCCAGTCCACCGCCAGGGGTCTTCCGGTAGCAACAGCGCAGAATCCGCAGCTGCGGGTGCAAATATTTCCGAGGATCATGAAGGTGGCCGTTCCGGCACCCCAGCATTCTCCCATATTCGGACAGTTTCCACTTTCACAGATGGTGTGCAGCTTATGCTGGTCCACGAGATGGCGGACCTGTTTATAGCTTTCTCCAATTGGAAGTTTAACGCGCAGCCAGTTCGGCTTTTTTTCCCTGGCTTCAACGGGTTCGGAAGTAACAACGGGTAATTCCTGCATGTAGGCAAAATTAAAACCTTTCTGCTATTTTCTTTTACCAAACATGATGGCGATGTAGGCGTTGAAGAAAAGCTGTTTAGCAGGCACGTAGGCCATCAGGGGCATTTTACTGAAATAATATTCTGCGGTGACCCCGGTTTCGAAGGCGGCGATTGTCTGATTATAGCGGCCATAGTCGAATCTCATGGCAAATTTCGCATTGAGGCCGGGAGAAAATTTGAGCTGGTCCCAGCCACCGCCAAGACCAAGCGCATTGTTTACGTAATATAAACTGTCGAAGATGGTGGGATAGGTACTTTGAAAATAAGGTAATCCTGCGGGCTGCCTGCTCGCATTGAGCACGTAAGCCTTGAGCATGCCGAGGGAAAGGCCGCCGCTCCACAGGTAAGATACGGCCACCCCGTTCTTGTTGTTTTTTCCTCCCAGGAGATAGGCCATGCCATAGGCGGCTTTCAGTTCATAAAAATTATTCAGCCGGCCCACGGACACGTAGGTATAGTACTGATCCACGGGATTGAAAATTTCTTCTTTATGGTCTTTGGGATCTTTTATCTCGTTCAGTTCGAACTGCAGTAACCGGGTTCGGCGGGGTGTCAGGAATTTTCCTTTTTCATAAAAAATACCATAACCGTTGGTGGAGATCCTGAATCCGAAGGCGCTTGACTTGTTAAAGATCAGGTCGCCTTCTTCTTCCATTCTCATCATCTGGTTTATACGCTGCTGCTTGGTCAGGTTCTTGTTATTGGACGGGCTGGTGGAAGGTGGGGGCTGCTGGGCAAACAAGGGGCGGGCGAACAAAACCGGGATAACAAAAAACAAGGCTCTTTTAAGCGTCATGATTGGAATACTGGCGTAAATTTATGAAAAAAAATGACCTCAACTGTTAATTACGAGGGAGATCTGAGGACGGTTGCTCTGCACCTGGGTTCAGATACGCAGATAGAAACGGACGCGCCGACCGACAATAACGGAAAGGGACAGCGGTTTTCCCCTTCCGACCTGGTGGCCACCGCGCTGGGCTCATGCATGCTTACCATTATGGGCATGAAGGCCCGCGACCTGAACATCGATCTGAAAGGTACCCGTATCGATATTCAGAAACACATGAAAGCAGACCCCCGCAGGATAGGCGGCATCACTTTAACATTTCATTTTCCTGAAAATCTTGAATTGTCAGACAAGAACAGAATTATCCTTCAACGTGCTGCAGACACATGCCCCGTGATGTATAGCATTCACTCTGATATTCAGGTTCAGGTGCATTACAACTGGCCAACGGTTACAGCCGTTTAGTAAAAAACCGGTCAGGGAGCCATCAGAAAGTTTGTTCGTCTGTTGTTTTTAAAATTTGCTTTCCTATATCGCATTCCAGACAGCGCCGTCTGTCACAGTACTCCTTTTTCAATTCGATGAGTGATTGTGTGTTGCCCGCTTTTTTTGCAGATAATCCCATTTTCATCCATTTTGTTATCAGGTGATTTTGCTCGGGTGACATTTGTTCCAGCCATTCAAGGGATTTTCGATGCATTCCTGAATCAGACTGATATTTTCCAAAACAGTATATCAGGGGTATGATGCTGTTTATGATGATCGTTGCTGCCATCGTATGACCTACTCTTTTTTTGCAAACGGTGGATGCCTTATCAAATACAAAATGATTGTCCCAGTAGTCCTGTGCGCAAACCATCAACCTGCGCTGAACGGTGGCGAAAGAAGTTTCTGCAATCCAGGCGAATAAGGCCGTTTGTCCGCTGAAGAAAACGGCCAGCTGGGACAGCCTTATTCCGGGAAAGCTCTCTGGCCTCATGCGGAAAAAATGTACGGACTGATACGTATCCTTCAGACTATACTTTCTTTTCAGGAAACGATATTCCCGTTTCAATTTTTCGGGGAAGGGATCGGTAAAATCCCGGCTCAGCAAACCAGCCTGTCCCGAAAGCATCGCCTCTAACTGCAAAGGATCCTGCCTAAGTTTCGCCAGCAGCGCAAAAGGAATAGAGCGGGCGACAGACTCAAAGGCAGCGCTGTTGGCAGGATAACCGAATCCCGCAGCCACCGTCCACCACAACTGTTCTTCCCAGTGAAACCGGTTCCGGCGCAGCGAATCCTCCATTTTCTTCGCCCTGCGTTCCAGTCTTTGCATGACCAGCTTTTCCGACCACCGGGCCCATTTTTTTTCATCAATTAAATAAACCGAGCGTTCACAGGGAACGAATGCCGGTTTTTGCATCCATCCTGCATAGGTATCCAGCATGAGACGCGAAATCCTGTGGCATAATTCCAGTTCCGGGATATTCCTTTTCAATTCAACGGGCTCCTTTTTCCATACGACATGAAGAATCACGTTATGATAGTTTTCATCCTGTCCGTGGCAATGTTTTATCCATCCGGTTGAAAAAAGGTGCAACTCCACACTGCCCGTCCAAAAACGACCATCTATCCGAATCCTGGCCTGTACAAAATCGGGCCCCTGCCCGTTATTAGAATCGCCGGGGTATTCAATCACCAGTGTCTCCCCGCTTACCAGGTCGAGACCCTGCTGGTTGAAATACCTGTTTTTCCAAATGAACTGAAGTAGTTTTTCCGTCATAAACACCTTGGTGTACAACCGAAATTAAAAAGCATCCGGGCCTGGAAAAGGGGGGAAAGACCTTGTTTGCCTGGGAGAAAAACGACGAGCATTAAGTGAAAAATATTCGAAAGGTGGGGGACAGCGGAGGGAGAATCAGAATGATTTTAATTCCTGCAGGACACGGCTGACAGGAAGTCCCATCACATTATAAAAATCACCCTGAATGGAGTGGATGCCTGTAACACCAATCCATTCCTGGATGGCATAAGCTCCTGCTTTATCATAAGGGCGGTAGTTATCCACGTAGTGCTGTATCTCCTGAATGGAAAGAGAGTGAAACCGGACGTCCGTGGTTTCTGCAAAGAGCACTTCCCTGCTGGCATCTGTTAGCGAAACCCCGGTGATCACCTGGTGGGTTCTGCCCGAAAGAAGACGGAGCATTCTGACAGCATCGGCCGCATCGGCGGGTTTCCCCAGCAGCTGCTGATCCAGCAATACCACTGTATCGGCCGCCAGGATAATGCGGTTCTTCTGCAATTTTTTTCTTACCAGTGCCGCTTTCTGGCTGGCAAGAAATACAGGTACTTCCGTCACCGGCATATTGTCAGGAACCAGTTCGTCGGCATCACTGATGATGACATCAAAAGGAATCTCAGCCCATTCCAGCAATTGTTTTCTTCTCGGCGACCCCGAAGCCAGCACTATCCGATCCATGAAGTATAATATTTTAAAAGCACCATCGACAGAATTCCCATCATCATGATGTATTTTATTTTGTGACTCAGTTCATGAAACGCCGTGGCATCTGATGCGCGCAGCAGTTCCTTCAATACCCGGATCATTGGAAAAATGACCAGCAGCAATGAATACACGATTGTAAACCACCAGCGGAACTGCAAAACATAAAATTGAAAAAATATCAGCGCGGCGAGCAGGAGGGTGAGCCATGACATGCAGATAAACCGGGCTGCCGGTATACCCCAGACAAGGGGTATTGTCCGGCGGCCATAGCGCTCATCTCCTTTCATATCCTCCAGATCCTTTACCACTTCCCTCACCAGGGAAATCACAAAAGCAAATGAGCCATACAGCAGGGCAAATTTATATATTCTGGAAAGTGCTCCGTGGAAATCGGGATCGACAAACCGGTGAAAGCGGAATTCGCACAGGTAGAGTATTCCGATCACCCAAGCTGTCAGTGCAGAAATGATCAGGTTGCCGATCAGCAGTTTTTTTTTGAAGGTGGTACTGTAAAACCAGAGCAGCAGTACGCAGGCCAGGTTGGACGGACCGATAAAGACATTACGCAAACGGTAAGAGAGATAAAATCCAATGCCAATCCCCGCACCGGACAGGACCCAGTGCCAGATAATGGCCCAGCGCCGCCGGATAATTTTCTCCACCACCACTTTCTGGGGTTTATTCAGCTGATCGATCTGGAGGTCGAAATAATCATTAATGATGTATCCTGCTGCGGCGATAAGCACCGAGGACAGACAAAGCCAGCCGAATTCCCGGGGTTGTAAAATTGCTTCTCTTTCCGGAATTCCCGATTCAAAACTCGGCAGAACAATACAGAAATAAAATAACGATTGCGTCAGCGCAATGAAAAAAAGATTAGGCCATCGGATCAGCCTGAAAAACGCCAGTACCGCGGTTGGTCTCTTCATAGATTTTAGTCCTAACGGGAAGCAATATGCGAATCAAGCGTCCAGTTTCCGTGAAGCCTCAGGAGCTTTTCGATCACGTCGCGTACGCAGCCCCTGCCACCCGGGTAAGGGGATATATACCGTGCGATCTCCAGGATCTCCGGAGCAGCATCGGAAGGTGCACAGGGCATTCCGGCTTTTAACATGGGTCCATAATCCGGAATATCATCGCCCATGTACAGTATTTCATTCCACGAAAGTCCGTTCTCCCGGAGGAATTCGTTCAAAAATTCAACCTTGTCTTTCACATTAAGGAAAATATGACGGATCCCCAGTTTCTGCAATCTTAGTTCCGCTCCCACGCCGTTGCCACCCGAGATGACGATGATTCCATATTCTTCTTTTACGGCCAGTTGTAATGCATATCCGTCCTTAACATTCATCTGCCTGACCTGTTCTCCTGTTTCAAAGACGAGGATGCCACCGTCGGTCAGCACACCATCCAGATCGAATACAAAGGTTTTTACAGGCTTAAAGGATTCAAGCAGGTTCATGAAGGCTTTTGCGGACAAAAATATCGGTTAATCCCTTACGCCGGCGTGCGGTCTTCGTGTGTAAGTCGGAATTTTAAGATTTCAGCCGTAAACATTTCGTAAAAAGCGTTGAGGGAAGGGTGAGCTGTAAGGAGCTGACGGTGCTTCGAAAGAGTGGTTTCGTCATTCCGCCAGGCAGGGCCTGTCTGGCTTTCGTCCGGCGACATTCGTCTGAGCCGTAAAATGGTTTCTTCCATCAGGGGCTGCAGAAGGGTGAAGGAGATTTTTTCCTCCTGACAAAATTGCCTGGCCATGATGTACAGGTAGTTCGTGAAATTATTTACCACGGTGGCTGCCAGGTGATAGCGCATGCGCGTATGGTCGTCTGCTTCCACTACTTTTATTGCGATGGTCACTGCAAATTCGTGGATGATTGCGCGGCTTTCAGCGTTGTTGCCATCCGTCAGCAGGGTCAGGGGAGGTAATTCCGGGGCTTCCCGGCGAAGGCTTTGCAACGGGTAGAGAACGCCAAAACGTTCTCCGGCAGGCTCCAGTGCCTTAATAGAAACTGCTCCGGCAGTATGAACTACGGTGGCCGGAAAAGAACCGAGCCGTTTTGCTACGGCTTCCAGCCCTTCATCCCGCACGGCAATAATAAGGAGGTCCGTATTTTTTTTAATTGAAGAAATTTCATCGGCGGCTTCGGCTGACACCTGCTCCGCCAGGCGGATGGCATGTCCCCTCTCAGGGCTGTATACCTGCAGGATACGGTGACCCGAAGAAATGGCTTTTCTGGCCAGTACCGTGGCTGTATTGCCCGATCCGATGAATGAAAGATCCATAAGGAAAATACCGGTCCGCGAAAAGCGTCAGGATTTCTTTTTCTGGGATTTCGGAGCCCAGATGGCCAGCATTCTTTTGCCTTCCATTTTTGGCATGCCTTCCAGCACACCCACGTCGTTGAGTCTTTCGGCAAACTTTAAAAGCAGGAGTTCTCCCCTGTCGCGGAACTGAATGGCCCGGCCCTTAAACTGCACATAGGCCTTCACCTTGTCTCCTTCCTTTAAAAATTTTTCCGCATGTTTCGCCTTGAAATCGAAATCGTGGTCATCTGTGTTAGGAGTAAAGCGGATCTCTTTCACTTCAGAGGCCTTGCTTTTGGCCTTCATCTCTTTTTCCTTCCTCTTCTTCTCGTAAAGGAATTTATTGTAATCGATGATCTTGCAAACGGGGGGATCAGCATTCGGGGAGATTTCCACGAGGTCGAGATCCTGTTCCTGCGCCATGCGCAGCGCTTCTGCCGTAGGGTAAACACCCACTGTAATATTTTCTCCTACCAGGCGGACCTGGGGTACGCGGATCATTTGGTTGGTACGGTGTTCCTGTTGCTGTTCCTTTCTGAATCTCGGATTAAAATTACCTCTCGGAGGTCTCGGTGGAAATGCCATTTACAATTTTTAATTGAACAATAGAAGGTCTGGTTTAGTTTTTTAAGACCTTGTTTTTATTTCTGTCTGTAGTCCCTGAATAAATATTCCGACTTCCTCGGTACCCGTATCCCCTTTTCCCTGCCTTCTTACGGAAACCTTGCCTTCGGTTACTTCCTTTTCGCCGATGATGAGCATATAGGGCGTTCTGGCCAGTTCCGTATCCCTGATCTTTTTCCCTATTTTTTCGCTGCGGTCGTCGATACCTGCGCGAATATCCGCTTTTTTGAGGGATTCTAAAACAGTTTGTGCGTAGTCCAGGAACTTGTCGCTGATCGGCAGGACCCTTACCTGCTCCGGGGCAAGCCACAGGGGAAATTTGCCGGCATAATGCTCCAGCAGGAAGCCAATAAACCGTTCGTGGGTCCCCAGGGGCGCCCGGTGGATGATCAGGGGTGTTTCAGGGCGGTTTTCCCGGTTGGTGAATTCCAGCTTAAACCGTCTTCCCTGTGCAAAATCTACCTGGTTTGTGGCCAGGGTAAATTCCCTGCCGATGGCGCTCCAGATCTGCACGTCGATCTTGGGCCCGTAAAATGCACCTTCCCCTGCCACTTCAATATAGGGCGTGTTCGTGTCCTGCAATACCTGTCGCACCATGGCTTCCGTTTCAAGCCAGAGTTCCGGCTCGTCGATGTATTTTTTGCCCAGTTCGGCGGGATCATGCAGGCTAAACCGCATAACATATTTTTCTATCCCGAAGATTTTGAAATATTTCTGATACATGTCGTTGACCGCACGGAATTCGCGCGCAAAGTCTTCCTTGCTGCAATAGATATGCGCGTCGTTCATATGAAGGCAGCGCACACGCATGAGGCCAAACAATTCCCCGCTTTGCTCGTACCTGTAACAGGTGCCGTATTCCGCCAGACGCAGGGGCAGGTCTTTATAACTTCTCGGTTCTGCAGCAAAAATCTTATGATGGTGCGGGCAGTTCATTGCCTTGAGGTAATATCTGGTACCGTCCAGTTCCATCGCCGGGTACATGCTGTCTTTGTAGTAAGGCAGGTGACCACTCGTGAGATAGAGATTTTCCTTGCCAATATGCGGTGTCACCACCCGTTTGTAACCCGCTGCCTGTTCTGTTTCTTTGGCCAGTTTTTCAAGCTCTTCGATGATTATGGTGCCATTGGGCATCCAGAGCACCAGACCCTGACCCACGTCGTCGTCCATGGTATAAATTCCCATCTCCTTACCCAGTTTGCGGTGATCCCGCTTTTTTGCTTCTTCAAGGAGAAGCAGGTATTCATCAAGTTCTTTTTTTGAAGGGAAGCTGATGCCGTAAATGCGCGTAAGCTGTTTGTTATTTTCATCTCCCTTCCAATAGGCGCCTGCAATATTGGTCAGCTTCAATGCCTTGATCAGGCCTGTATGGGGTATGTGCGGACCACGGCAGAGATCGGTAAACCCGCCCTGTGTATAAAAGGTAATTTCACCGTCGTTCAGGTTTTTCAGGAGGTCGAGTTTGTATTCGTCTCCCTTGTCAAAGAAAAAGCGGACCGCTTCATTCTTTGAAATTTCCTTCCGTATGTATTTGTTCTGTTGCGTGGCAAGCTCCGTCATCTTTTTTTCCAGGTTCCTGAGATCATCTTCCGTGATCTGTCTTCCACCCAGGTCCATATCATAGTAGAAGCCGTTTTCCACGGCCGGGCCTACCCAGAATTTCACGCCGGGAAAAATGGATTCCACCGCTTCAGCCATCAGGTGGGCCGTAGAATGCCAGAAAGTGGCTTTTCCCTCCGGATCATCCCAGGTCAGGAGTTTTATGGAAGCATCACGTGTGAGTGGGCGTGAGGAATCCCATACTTCACCATTCACTTTGGCGGCAATCACTTTTCTGGCGAGTCCTTCGCTGATCGACCGGGCAATATCCTGGGAGCTTGTACCTTCCGGGTATTCCCGTACTGCGCCATCAGGTAATGTAATTTTTATCATGCTTCGCCTTTCCTTTAAGGGTTGCAAAATTAACAAACTCTTGCCAGATTTTGGTTTCGATAAAATGTCCAAGTACGAATTTTCTCTAATTTGCCATCGATGAAAAGCCGGATCTTTTTTTTGTTTTTTTTCTTTCTGGGATCAGGGGTAACACTGTCCCGTCTCCATGCCCAGGATCTTACAGGAATCTGGCGCGGCCATTTCCGCTCCAACCTTTCATATGAGCGCCTCCTTACCAATTACGACGACCGGTACAAGATGGAAGTGCAGATAGCACAATCGTCCGGTTTGTTCGAGGCGGTAACCTATTCCTACAAGAACACCGAATTCTATGGAAAGGCAACTGCCAGCGGAACCGTCAATTTCCAGTCGAGAAAAGTAGTTCTAAAGGAAGGAAAACTGCTGGAGGTCCGGTTTGCCTCCGGTTATGTCTGCCTGATGACCTGTTTCCTTCAGTATTCAAAACTCGGGAATGACGAATACCTGCAGGGCACCTATTACAGTGTTCGCGTGGGCGATTCCTCGGCTGATTGCGGGAAAGGGAGCATTTTCCTGCACCGCGTTGTTGAATCGGACTTTTATAAAGAACCGTTCCTGGAAAAAAAGGAAAAAGAACTGCTCGCGAAAAAGAAATCGCCGGAAAAACCGGATTCCAGTCAGTTGGCTGTAACACCCGGGCCCGATTCGGTCGTAATTAAGAAAAATGCTCCTCCTTCCCTTGCTAAGAAAAAAGCCACGGTCAAAAAACCGGCACCTGCATCAGCTGCTGTAGTCAAATCGAATCCGCCGGTTAAAAAACCGGTTACGGCTGCCGTTCCGCCACCAACTAAAACCGTGCAGAAAAATAATGTGCCACCGCCGCCCACAGCAAAAGCAAAATCCAACTCGATGGTTCCTGAACAAAGCCGGCACCGTTCAGACAGTTCCATAAAAATCACCGCACCGGCAACGGTTTCAGTTCCCCAGCCGGAAGTACTTCGTACACGGACCAACGAATTATTAAAAACGATTACCGTAAGTCATCCCAATATCGAGCTGAGGCTGTACGACGACGGAGCCATCGACAATGACACGGTCTCCGTTTACTATGACAATAAACTGATTGCCTCGAAAGTCCGTCTTACAGACCAGGCCGTTGTAATACATATCCAGGTGGAACCTTCAGACCACCCGCACCAGCTGGTAATGGTTGCGGAAAACCTGGGTGATATTCCGCCGAACACTTCCCTGCTTGTAGTGCGCGATGGGGAGAAAAGGTATGAGGACAGGATCATTTCCACCGAACAGAAAAACGTGGCGATCCGTTTTCAGTACCGCAAACCGGAATAATTATTTCCTTGGAAATTTTTCATCCATCGCGTCGGCAAAATACACAAAGCCGGCAATGATGGTGCTGGCCTGGCGAAGGTCTGCCGGACTTAAATGGTCATAGCTGTCGACATTGCTGTGGTGTGTCCGTGATCCGTATTCCATGGGATCCTGGATGAACTGAAAAGCCGGCAGCCGGAGGGAATCAAAAGGGAGGATGTCGGTTCCTCCGGTATATTGCAGGGTGGTGGTCTTCGCTCCCAGATCATGGAAAGGAAGGAACCATTTTTCAAAAACAGGACCCGCCGATGCATTTCCCTGCAGATAAATTCCACGGATTTTTCCCGTTCCGTTGTCAAGGTTCAGATAAACGGAAACCTTGTCTCCTTCCGCATTATATTTTTTGGTGACCGTATCGGTGAAATGATTTCTCACATAGTTCTTGGAGCCAAACAGGCCGGTCTCCTCTCCTCCCCACAGACAGATCCTGATGGTTCGGCGGGGATGAAAATTAACGGTCCTGAGTATGCGCATCACTTCCATCATTACGGCGGATCCTGCGGCATTGTCTGTGGCTCCTGTTGACCCCTGCCAGGAATCCAGGTGGCCGCCGATGATCACGAGCTGGTCTTTCAGTTTTTTATCTGTTCCGGGAATCTCTGCGACCACATTATAACCCTCGGTGTTATCTGAGATGATTTCCGAGCGAAGTTCAAGCTCCACTCTAACCGGTATGCCATGCTGCTGCATGCGTTGGAGGGCCATAAAGTCTTCATAGGACATAGAAAGGTCAGTCAGAGACTGCTCTTTGGGCGCGGTATACGGAATTCCATTTTGAACGAAGACCGTTCCGTCCGAATTCCTTGTGCTTGTCGTCAGGATACCCAGTGCACCTTCCTCGGCGGCCCATTTTTTCACCTGCGCCAGCAGGCGGGCAGCAGATACGGCCGACTGTACGGACCTGGAGGGAGGTACTGGTGCCTTCGGATCAAAGGCTGCCATGCGGATCAGCTCGGAGTCCGTGTAGCGCAGGGCATCCGGTGCATATCCCAGCGGAAGGGAGTCGCTCCTGCGCATCATCACCAATTTGTCTTTCACTTTCCCGGACCAGGCAGGCAGATCGGTGCTGTCTTTGATGTCAAGCAGGATCACTTCCGCCTGTTTAAGCCCTCCGGTTCCCTTCGAAAACGTTTTGGGAAAGCTCATCAGTGGTTTATAGTATGGAGCGGTAAGCGCGAAATAATATTTTTCCAGTTGCCAGGAATTACCCCAATGCCCGAATGGTTCGAGGCGGGCATTCTCCAGACCCCAGGATGCAAGCTTGTCTTTGGCCCAATGAGCCGCTTTGATAAAGCCGGGCGACTGCATCAGACGGGGGCCGTTGGCGTCCGTCAGCTGAAAAGCGATCTCCATCACCTGTGAATGATTAAGACCTTCCTCCCTTATTCCCGCAATCATGGCGGAATCCTTTATTTCTGTTTGGGAGAGAGCGATATGACATAACAGCACAAGAGAGAGGATAATACATTTTCTCATGTAATCTTTGTTCAGTTTTTTAAATTGATGGGTCTAAAATAAGGATCGTCACCCTATCAGGCAGCCGGAATTACACGAACGGAATTTAAAAATGAAAATTCCAGCTGACCGAAGGCAGGATGGGAAAAAGGGATACCTGTTTGGCCTGCACCTTCAGCGTTCCGTCGTAGGCGCTGCCCGTCTGGTCGAAATAGATAAAATATGGATTCATGCGGTTATAGACGTTATAAATACTAAAAACCCAGTAACTATGAAGTTTCGCGCGCGGTTTACGCATCGGCGTAAATACCGCGGCGAGATCCAGACGGCTGTACGGAGGCAGCCTGTACTGATTGATCTGGCTGTAGTCCTGCGTCAGCACGCCGTCGACTACATAAAATTTCTGGGGATAAGATGTTGCATTTCCGGTAGCAAATACAAATACCGCAGAGAATTTCCAGTGTTTGTTCAGCTCGTACGTGCTCACAACGGAGATATCGTGCCGGCGGTCGTATTTGGCGGGATATTTCTCTCCGTTATTGATCTGCGGAAACTGTCTCCAGGTCCATGACAGTGTATAGCCAATCCATCCGGTCCATCTTCCCCTCGATTTATTCACATACCATTCAGCGCCATAGCTCCAACCCTTACCAAACACAAAGGCGCTTTCCGGATCACTGAGCGTTGGCGTATAACCTTCCTTGTATTCGATCTGGTTCTGCATTTCCTTATAGTATACTTCCACAGAAGCTTCAAACATATTGTTGTTGAAATTTTTAAACAGACCTGCAGAATATAACCAGCTGGTTTGTGGTTTTACATAGTAAGTACTCGGCACCCATAGATCTGTGGGCAGCGTCGTGCCTGAATTGCTTACCAGGTGGATATACTGCAGATTTCTGGAAACGGAACCCTTGACCGAGGTTTCCGGATTGATCAGGTAACGGATGGTAAACCGCGGTTCGGGGCCGCCATAAGTCTTTACATTCTGTCCGTTGTTGAAATGCACGCTGTCGGTTTTATTTCCGTCTGCGTCGGTCTGGTAGATCGTGTAGGGTCCTGTCTGTTCAAAACCACTCCAGCGGAGACCCAGCTGGATATCAATGCGGTCACTGGCCTGCCAGTCGTCCTGCAGATACACCGCTGCCTCACGGGCATATTTGATATTGGAATTGTTTGGTGTGAATATCACCGAATCCTGGTGGCCGCTCAGCACGTTGGGAGTAAACGTATGAAAGGTCAGGAGCCCGCCAAAACGGATCTTGTGTTTCGGGTTAAGAAAATAATCAAAATCGATTTTTCCTGAATAATCTTTGATCCCGGAGGAAAGGCTGAGTTCAAAATTGTCCTGTCCTCCGTTAAAGGCAAATTTATAGTCGTTAAACAACAGGGTGGTATTGGCGAAGAGTTTTCTGTTGAACACATGGTTCCATCGCAGTGTAGCTGTTGTATTTCCCCAGGGAATATCGGTGGAAAAAGATCGTCTGGAGTTATTAAAGTCGAACACATCCCGTCCGAAATAGCCGCTCAGGTAAACTCTGTCCTTTTCAGAAAACTGGTAGTTGACCTTGGCATTGAGATCGTAAAAATAATATCCCGATCCGTAGTAACTGCTGGATCTGGGCACAAAGGGCGTAATGAGCAAATCGACATAAGTGCGGCGGTAGGAAACTATAAAGGAAGCTTTCTGTTTTGCGATCGGTCCCTGAATAGATAATCGGGAAGAGAGCAGTCCCAGACCTCCGTCCACTTCAAATTTATTCATATTGCCTTCCTTCATGGAAATATCAAGCACGGAAGAAAGCCTTCCTCCATACTGCGCAGGCATACTGCCCTTGATCAGGGTTGTGTTCTTTATCGCATCGCTGTTGAAAATAGAAAAGAAACCAAAGAGATGCCCCGTGTTGTATACGATGGCGTCGTCGAGCATGATCAGGTTCTGGTCAGGTCCGCCTCCCCTCACATAAAGTCCGGTATTCCCTTCCCCGGCATTGCTCACGCCCGGAAGTAACTGCAGGGTTTTCATGATGTCCACTTCACCAAATAACACGGGAAGCGACTTGACCTGACTCATCGAAAGGTCGATCTTGCCCATCTGTGCGCTGGTCACATTGCGGTCCCTTTTTTTTGCATAGACCACCACTTCTTCGTTAACGACCGTTTTTGGAAGGATGAGAAAATTGTGATCTATATTCCTGTCCAGGTCCAGTTCCAGGTATTTGGTGACATATCCCACATAGGACACGGTGATGAGGTAATGACCTTCGGGAAGTGTAATGGAATAAAATCCGTATCCATTGCTGTTCACTCCCTTTTGCTGGCCGTTAATGCCTAATGTGGCTCCGATCAGATTTTCAGATGACAGAGAGTCTTTGATATAGCCTGTAAGACTGTATTTATTCTGGGCTTGAGACGCCAGACACACACATAGGAAGGTCAGGATTAGAAATTTTTTCATTATTCAGTCACCACCGGTGCAGAAAAATGGATACTGTCACTCACTTCCCCGCATTCACCCGACTCACCGCCGGCGGGATGATTTATTCCAAGGTAAGGGTTAACGATCCGGGGAGTCGGACTCAGCCAGTAAGCTTCGGTAGAGTCAGGAAAAGCCGTGGCACAGCGGATATGAAATACAGTGCTGCCGTCATATTTCACCGCACGGATAAGAGAGTATAATTCATCCGTCACCATATTAAACTCTCTTTTCTTCTGTTCCATTTCTTTTTCTCCGATCAGTCCGGCAATATCGCCCTGAACAGACTGGGCCAGGCTTTGTGCGGTCAGTACGATGGCAGAATCTGCCTTGAACTGATCGAATTTGATGCTGTCAATGGAATGGCTGAGGGTCGTCGCGCGCGTGTGGACAAAACTGGTATCTGCCCTGACAAACGCATCGGCGAGGGAGTAATAACTGTCTAACACACCGGCAACGGATTTGTTGAAGGCCGAGGACTTTGAATTGATGGCCAGCGGAACATCCCGTTCCTCTGATTTATTTTGATTTGTATTGTTGTCATGTAGTACGAGATAGGTGATTCCGAGGGCCAAAGCTAAAACGCCTACCAGTAATAAGGCCTTCCTCATATTCTGAATTTGGTCAAAGATAATTCTAAATGCATTTGCTTTAAATTTGCGCGTTTGAATTAACACATTTCCGTATGCTCGCTGGTTTTCAAAATATGACTTTCGAATTTGGTGCCCGGATAATCGTTGACAATGTAACCTGGCACATCCAGCCTGATGAACGCATCGGACTGATCGGTTACAATGGTACCGGAAAATCCACGCTGCTGAAAGTGTTGGCCGGTGAGTACGCTCCCTCGGCCGGGACGGTGGAACGGAGCCGCAGCACTTCCATAGGATACCTTCACCAGGACCTGCTGAGCTTTGATACGGGCGATACCATACTCCGGGTTGCCCTGGGCGCCTTTGAAAAAGTGCTGTCTCTTGAAAAAGAGCTGGAAGACCTCGTGGCGGAACTTGAAGCCCATGAAAAATCAGGAAAGGGTCAGCCTGACCTGCTGCTCTCGGTTTATGCCGACAAACTGCAGGAAATGGACCATCTGGATGGCTATACGATTCATCATAAAACAGAAGAAGTTTTGCAGGGCCTGGGTTTCTCCAATGCCGACCTCCAAAGGCCTTACCGCGAATTCAGCGGAGGCTGGCGTATGAGGGTCCTGCTGGCCAAGATGATCCTTCAGAAACCCGATCTGCTTTTGCTCGATGAACCGACGAACCACCTTGACCTTCCTTCCATCGAATGGCTGGAGAAATATCTGCAGCATTATCCAGGTTCTGTCGTGATCGTTAGCCACGATAAATTTTTTCTGGACAGGATGGTTACTAAAATCGTGGAGCTATACCAGCAGGACCTCCATATTTACAATGGAAATTATTCTTTCTACGAGAAAGAAAAGGAAATGCGCGTGACCCTCCAGCAAAGAGCTTATGAGAACCAGCGGGATTTTATCCGGCAGCAGGAAAGATTTATCGAGAGGTTCAGGGCAAAAGCCAGTAAGGCGGCTGCCGCCCAGTCGGCTATGAAAAGGCTTGACAAAATCGAGCGGATCGAAAATGCGGAGATTGAAAGACCTGACATGAAGATTCAGTTCCGGATCGACAGGCCGCCCGGCAAAGTACTCGTGCAACTCAGGCATGCCGCTAAGAGTTTTGGCGATATTGAAATCCTGCAGGATGCGGAAGCCGAAATTGAGCGTGGCGACAAGATTGCGCTGATCGGTGCCAATGGAAAAGGGAAATCAACAGTCCTTCGCATCATCGCCGGTACAGAACCTTTTTCTGGAGAACGCATCTGGGGGCATCACGTCGACGCGAGTTTTTATGCCCAGCACCAGCTGGAGTCATTAAACATGCAGGACAGTATACTGGAAGAACTTAAGCACGCGGGCACTCAGAAAAATGAACTGGAAATCCGTTCCCTACTCGGCTGTTTTCTTTTTTCGGGTGATGATGTGGATAAAAAAATCCGGGTGCTGAGCGGCGGTGAAAAAGCACGTGTTGCCCTGGCTAAAACCATCGCAGGCAAGGCTAATTTTCTACTGCTGGATGAACCCACCAACCATCTTGACATACACTCCTGCGAATTGCTGGCAGAAGCCCTGAATAAATATGAGGGGACCTACATCCTGGTGAGTCACGACCGCTTTTTTATTTCAAAAACGGCCAACCGGATCTGGGAAATAGACAACGGCAAGATCAGGGATTTTAAAGGCGGTTATGAAGAATGGGTGGAATGGAACAAAAGGATAAATGCGCAAACCAGGCCGGTTCAGTCACGTTCAGGTCAGGAAAAGCCAAAGCAGGAACCCGCACAGCCGGCACCCGCACCCGTGTCACCACCTGTAAGTAAAGAGGCTAAAAAGCAATTGCAGAAACAACAGAAACTGGTGGAGCAACTGGAAGAAGAGATCAAGCGTCTTCAGGCCGGGCATGATCAGCTTGAAAAACAACTTTCCGCGAAGGAAATCTATGCCGACCGCCAAAAGTTTCTCGTGGCAGAGTCTGAATACAAGAAAGCGGCGCTCAGCCTGTCCTTAGCGCAGCAAAAGTATGATGATGCGCTGGAAAGGCTGATGGAAATGGAAGAAGAGCTGCAATAGGGTGGCTTGCTTCTTTGCAGCCTTTGTGTAATTTTATCAAAAGTATCCAATCATTAAAAACCTGATTCCTTCATTTGTCCGTATACTTTATTCCTGCTGTTTATTTTTTTTATTAACCAGTAGTGCGGCAGGCCAGGATTCCACCGGCTCATCCGGCACGCAGGTCTTTTCAGGCGATTCGCTGAAAGGAATACAACAAACCACGGTTTCCGGCAAAGGCAAAAGACCCAGGATCGGGCTAACCCTCAGCGGTGGCGGAGCGAAAGGTCTTGCCCATATCGGCATCCTGAAGGCAATCGATTCAGCTGGACTTCAAATCGATTACATCACCGGTACGAGCATGGGCAGTATCATCGGTTCTCTTTATGCTGCAGGCTATTCTTCCGACAGTATCCTGTTTATCGCCCGCCGGATGAACTGGGACCAGGTCCTGTCGAACCAGAGCTCCCTCCGCAATATCATCATGGAGGAAAAAACAGAATACGGAAAATATGATATTGAGCTTCCCTGGGTCAATCATTTTTTCAGACTTTCCACAGGTGTGCTGGAAGGTCAGGAGCTCTGGCTGAAATTTTCCGAATTGCTTTTTCCTGTTTATAAAAGTAAAAATTTTGATTCGCTGGATATACCATTTAAATGCATCGCCACCGATATATCCACCGGGCAGGCGGTGGTGCTGGACAGCGGGGAAATTGTTTCGGCCGTGAGGGCCTCGATGGCCATTCCTTCTGTTTTTACTGCGGTAGACTACAACGGCCGCCTGTTGGTCGACGGAGGAATAACGAGGAATTTTCCTGTGCAGGATGTCCGGAGGATGGGTGCGCAATATGTCATCGGCAGCAATGTGACCAGCAACCTTCTGCCCACAAACAAGGTGAACAATGCACTTCAGGTTCTTCTGCAGGTAGCTTTTTTCCGGGAAGCGGAAGATACCAAAATGGAAGTACCTCTTTGTAATATTTACGTACAGGCGCCCCTGGAGAAATACTCCATGGCTACTTTCAGCCAGTCTGAAGAGATTATAGAAGTCGGAATGGAAGAAGGAAGAAAGATCTATCCGCAGCTGAAAAAGCTCGCCGACTCCCTGAACAATCTGTACGGGCCCGATTCAGTCTGCAAATCCCTGCCTGATATCCAGTCCGTTAAAATCTCTTCCTATGAAGTAAAGGGACTCAGCCAGACCAAGGAGGAATTTTTTATTCATACCATGGGCCTGCTGACCAACCACGTCTATACACCGGAGATGTTATCATATATGGTGAGGAGGGCCAATGGTACCCGTTATTTCAACCGCATTATCTATCACCTCGATCCGCAGCCGGACCAGTCAGTGAAAATTGTATTCGATGTTACGGAAAATCCATTGACATTTGCCAAGCTCTCACTTCACTATAGCCAGTTTTCGGGCATCAGCGCCATCATCAATCTGACGTCAAGGGATTTTTTCACGCCCAATTCAAGAAGTATGGTTACACTGAATATCGGGGAGAATTTCCGCGTGAAAGGTGAACATCTTCAATACCTCGGCCGCGCCAGAAAATTTGCTTTCAGGGCATTCACCCAATTCGATCAGCTGGGTATCACCACGTATCACGATACAAAGGAGTCAGGAAACTATACACAAAATTATTTTGACATTGACGGGCGCCTGGGTTATTCCACCAACCGCGACATAACCGTCGGTATGGGTACCAGGTTTGAATGGATTAAATACAATCCGTCAATCACGAGTGTGGTGCAAATCATCGGTACAGATGCTTTTCCGACAAGCTATATTTTCTTCAACACCAATTCACTCGACCGCCCGGTGTATCCAAAAAAGGGATTGAAATCGGATCTGGAAGCTGGATGGGTATTTACCCAGAGTCCGGATGTTGAACTGCATTCCAATACGCACGATTATGATACGCCTACGGTCAATACTCCTTATCCAAGGATAACTTATCATTTTGAAAGTTATTCACCGCTTTCGTCGAAGAGCACGCTCCTCTTAATGGCCCACGCGGGCATGAATTTTCAGAAAGGAAATATGATGAATGTGTTTTCCATCGGAGGCCTTACACACAGTTTCCACAACCAGGTAACGTTTGCCGGTCTCAGGGAAGGATCGTTCTACAGTTCAAGCCTGGCCGAGCTGCAGGCCGGGTACCGAATCAATTTCTACGGAAATCTCTACCTGACCGGTAGAGCCAATATCATGTTCAATAATTTTGTGGATAACGGGAAAAGTTACTTTGATACTCCCGATTTTCTTTCAGGATACTCACTCACTTTCACGTATAATTTTTTCCTCGGTCCGCTGGAACTTAGCGCGATGTATTGCGACCAGTGGAAAAGGGTGATGGGCTATATCAACATCGGTATTCCTTTCTGACAGTGCGACTGCCGACACCGGAAAATAAGTTATGCGGTGTTGTTTTATTACAGTCCGAGCCCTACGATTTCCAGAATTTCTTTTTCTTTTTGCATGGCTTCGGTTTGAATTTTTTTGCCTTCAGCCAGATAGGATATTATCTGGGGATCCGTGTTGGGTTCCGGCACATTGATGCATACATTGAGATAAGCACCCATCACAGCACTGCGGGCACAGAGTGCACCGACACCTGCATCCGATCGCGAATTTGGATTTCCATCGACCGCCATGGCTTTGAGTACCTCCATGGAACGGTATGCGCTTGTCATTACCTGAAAGGGAATTTCGATGGCACGCAGCGTTGCTTTCCGGATGGCTTGGTTCCGATCCGCTTTTTCTTCCTCCGTGGTTTTTGGAAGATTCCGGGCATGTATTATCCCTTCGAAAGCTGCCGTGTCTGCGTCCACCAGGCCGAGTAATTCTTTCTGGCAGTCCATTGCCCTTTCTGCCCAGCCGCTGAATTTTTCCCAGTCATTTTTTTGCGCCGAAAGATTGGCCACCATAGCGGCCAGGCTGGCACCAAGAGCGCCGATGCAGGCTGACACAGAGCCTCCGCCGGGCGCAGGTGATTCGCCCGCTGTTTCATCCGCGAACCCCGCCAGCGTCATCCGGACGAGTTTAGACGCGCCGGGTTGATTCATTCTGTACTCAATAATTCTTTCCTCCGCTTTAAAAGGAGCAAGCTGGTCCAGTCCCATGGAGAGGACGGCCAGACGTATCAATTCTTTTTCCGGAAGGCCTGCAGAGCGCTTTTGTTTTTTCAAAAAATATTTTCCTGCATCCAGCATGGCTTTTAACGGGATAAGGCCCACCAGTTCACTTCCCGTTACCCGGAGACCACGGGCCTCTGCTTTGCGGCAGACTTCATCAAATGCAATATGCAGGGGCGTTACGGAAAGGTTGGTCAGGTTCATGGAAATCTGGGCGATGCCATATTCTTCGATATACCAGCCCAGCGCTTTAACAGATTTCAGGCTTCCGGGAATCATCAGGGGCTGCCCTTCCGCATCCCGTATAATATTGCCCGTTACCGGATCCCCTTCTCTTTTTACCCTTCCTGCTTCCCGCACGTCAAAAGCAACGCTGTTGGCTCTTTTAACAGAAGTTGTATTCAGGTTGATATTGTAGGCCACAAGAAAATCCCTTGCGCCGATTGCGGTGGCTCCCCTTTTCTCGTCAAATACAGCAGGACCGTAATCAGGTTTCCATTCAGGCTTTTTTATTTTATCAGCGAATCCTTCGTATTCGCCGGCGCGGATAGCCGATAAACTGCTTCTTGATTTATCAGGCTGGGCTGCTTCATAGAGATAGACGGGAATACCCAGCTCCCTGCCTACCCTTTCGGCGAGTTTTCCAGCCCAGGCCGCCGTTTCTTCCATCGTGATTCCGGAAACGGGGATGAGCGGGCAAACGTCGGTTGCACCCATTCGCGGATGTTCTCCTTTGTGTGTGCGCATATCGATCAGTTCCCCTGCTTTGCGGATACACCGGAAAGCCGCTTCCACTACGCTTTCTGGATTCCCGACAAAAGTGACCACCGTACGATGAGTGGCTTTCCCGGGATCGACATTCAGCAGGCTGACTCCTTCTACGGTCTCCGCTTCACTTGTAATTTGTTCGATGATCCGGACATCCCTTCCTTCGCTGAAATTCGGAACACATTCGATTATTGCGGGCATAAAAAAAAGATTCTGGTTACAAGGTTAAGAAATTCTCAAGTCTCCCGGTTTTCTTCCCTTCAGCGAACTCATGAAATACCTAATTAGAAGCTGAGTATTCCTGATTGACATTCGAATCGGATGAGTACAAAAATTATCGGATGAATTCTCCCCGGATAATAACATGCTCAATAAGGTCTGCACCCATCCGGTAGGGTATATAGGCGGGTGACGACATAGGCTGCGTGATGATCAGGTTTGCCGGTTTTCCGGCCGCAATGGACCCGTGAGAACCGCCCAGCCCCATTGCATAAGCACCATTGACCGTTGCGGCATTCAATGCTTCTTCGGGCAGCATTCTCATCTGAATGCAGGCCAGGGTAATAACCCAGTTCATGTTCCCGGATGGTGAAGATCCCGGATTATAGTCTGTAGCAAGAGCCAGCGCGGCATCGGCGGCGATGAGTTTTCGCGCAGGTGGGTAAGGCAGGCGCAGGAAAAAGGCCGCAGTAGGCAGCAGGGTACAGAAACCTTTCCAGTCAGCGTTCCTCAGTAATTCAATATCAGTTTCCGTCATGGTCTCCAGATGATCCATGGAAACGGCGCCCAGTTTTATCCCGGTTTCCAGTCCCCCGATGGAATGGAGCTGGTTTACGTGCAGCTTGGCTTTCAATCCGTGTTTCTGTCCTGTCCTTATAATTATTTCTGTTTCTTCAGGACTGAAAAATCCTTTCTCACAAAACACATCTATATAATCTGCCATTTTTTTCCCTGCGATAAGGGGAATCATTTCTTCCGTGAGTTCGCGAATGTATCCGGCATGATCTTCCCGCCAGGCCGGCGGAAAGGTATGGGCTCCTAAGAAAGTTGAACGGATGGCCAGGGGCGACTTCGCTTTCAGCTTCTTTATCACCCGCAGGATCTTCAGTTCGGTTTCTAACGTTAATCCATAACCGCTCTTGATTTCAACGGCACCGGTACCCGTGGCTGCCAGCTCGCCAAGCCGTTTCCAGGCCAGCCGGAAAAGTTCGTCCTCTTTAGTGTTTTCAACCTCCCGCATGGTACTGAGGATTCCTCCGCCAGCAGCGTGGATGGCGGCATAATCCAATCCGCGGATCTTGTCAACCATTTCATTTTCCCTGCTTCCGGCAAAGACCAGGTGTGTATGGCTGTCGCACCAGCAGGGCATAACAAGGCGGCCCTTGCAGTCTTTTTGCTCCCGGGGAAGTTTTGGAAGTTCCTTTTTCAGTTTGGACATGGAACCAAAACCTGCAATTTCTTCATCTTCGATTAGCAGCCAGGCGTCTTCCGCTACGGGTAGACGGGACAGTTCCTCACCATATAACGGAACGGAAACAGGCCGGACATTCAGCAGCTGTCGTATATTTTTAAGGAGCAGTCGCGCCATGCAGGTTCAAAGTTGAAAGGTTTCTTTGGTTTTTCTGGCCAGCTCATAACCTGCATCAGCGTGACGGATCACACCCAGGCCCGGATCGTTACGGAGTACCCGGGAAAGTCTTCGGGCAGCATCATCCGTTCCGTCCGCTACGATCACCATGCCCGCATGAATGCTATATCCCATGCCCACGCCGCCGCCATGATGCAGGCTTACCCAGCTCGCTCCGCCTGCAGTATTCACGAGGGCGTTGAGTATGGGCCAGTCTGCCACGGCATCGGATCCGTCCAGCATGGCTTCTGTTTCGCGGTTAGGGGAAGCGACGGAACCCGTGTCAAGATGATCGCGGCCGATAACGATGGGTGCTTCCACTTTTTTCAACCGTACCAGCTCATTGAAGGCGAGTCCTGCTTTTTCTCTTTCGCCCTGCCCGAGCCAGCAGATTCTTGCGGGCAGGCCCTGGAAAGCAATTTTTTCTTTAGCCAGACGCAGCCACCTTTTCAGGGATTCGTTGGCTGGAAATAATTCCAGAATCAATTCATCCGTTACTGCAATGTCTTTTGGATTTCCACTCAGTGCGGCCCACCGGAAAGGGCCCTTTCCCTCACAGAAAAGCGGACGGATATAGGCCGGAACAAATCCGGGAAAATCAAACGCCTGCTGAAGCCCTTTTTCAAAAGCACGGGCCCTCAGGTTATTGCCATAGTCGAAGGTGACAGCTCCTTTTTTCTGGAGCTCCAGCATATATTCCACGTGTTGCTTCATGGAATCATAGGCAAGAGCAAGATATTTCTGTGGATCTGAACTGCGTAGTGTTCGTGCTTCTTCCGGGTCGATCTGGTGGGGCCAGTACCCGATGAGCGGATCGTGTGCGGATGTCTGGTCTGTGAGAGTATCAGGGATAATATTCCTTTCGGTCATCCTTTTCAGCAAAGTCACAGCATTGCAGCATACGCCAATAGAAACAACTTTGTTTTCTTTTTTTGCCAGCATGGCCTTGTCGATGGCTTCGTCGACATCTGTGATCCCGTAATCGAGATAGCGCGTGTCCAGTCTCTTCTGAATTCTCCAGTATTCTACCTCGGCTATCAGGGCTACGCCTTCATTCATTGTAATGGCCAGCGGTTGTGCACCGCCCATACCTCCAAGCCCTGCTGTTACATTCAGCGTGCCGCGCAGGGTTCCGCCGAAATGTTTATCAGCCGCCGCAGCATAGGTTTCATACGTGCCCTGTACAATCCCCTGCGAACCGATATAGATCCAGGATCCCGCGGTCATCTGACCATACATCATCAGCCCCTTTTTTTCGAGTTCGTCGAAATGTTCCCAGGTGGCCCAGCGTGGTACGAGCTGGGAGTTGGAAAGCAGGACCCTCGGCGCATCCGGATGGGTTTTCATTCTCGCTACGGGTTTGCCGCTTTGGATGAGCAGGGTCTCGTCGTTTTCCAGCACTTTAAGATTGGCAAGAATATCATCCAATGCCTGAAAATTTCTTGCCGCTTTTCCCCTGCCGCCATAGACGATCAGTTCGTCGGGTTTTTCAGCCACTTCAGGATCCAGGTTATTAAGAAGCATTCGATAAGCGGCTTCCTGGATCCAGCCTTTGCAATTCAGTTTCGTGCCCGTCGGCGTTTTGTATTTTACCGGATCGTATTTCATCAGTGTCTGGTGCATGATCAGTTTAAAGAAAATTCATCGAAATGCGTGTTAAGAAGAATACCCTGCCTCTGCGCAAAGGCATTAGCCTCCCGGACAAGCCCAAAGGACGAAAGCATCTCCCTAACTTTTCTTATATCATCAGCGAAGATGCGGTCTTCCCTTGCAAAGCTTACCTGTTGCCGAACATATTCGTGTGCGTGTTCGAGAATCGAACTGCTGCGCAGAGGTCTGCGGAATTCAATTGCCTGGCAGGCTGTCATCAGCTCAATGGCCAGGATATTGTCAAGGTTATCCAGCACTTTTTCCAGTTTCCTGCCGCTGATACTTCCCATGCTCACGTGATCTTCCTGACCAAGCGAAGTGGGAATGGAATCTGCACTGGCCGGGAAACAAAGCGTTTTGTTTTCGGTTACCAGGGCAGCCGTCGTGTATTGCGGAATCATAAACCCGCTGTTCAGTCCCACATCCTTCATCAGGAGCATGGGTAGTCCCCATTTACCCTCGAGCAGAAGATAGCATCGTCTGTCGGAAATATTGCCGGCTTCGGAGGCAGCCACCGTGGCATAATCCATCGGGATGGCCAGGGGCTGACCATGGAAATTGCCGCCGCTGATCGTATCGTCGGGAGAAAAAATAAGCGGATTATCAGTAACCGAATTCAGTTCGATACCAGTGAGTTCCTTAAGATGAAGCCATGCATTCCGGCTTGCGCCATGCACCTGGGGCATGCATCGAAGGGAATATGGATCCTGTACACGGCCGCAATCCACATGACTCTTCATTATCTCTGATCCCGATAAAAGGAATCTGAGTCTCTGCGCCACAAGCTGGTTTCCACGGAATGGGCGGAGTTCATGCAGCCGTTCGTCGAACGGCGCTTTCGTGCCTGTGAGCGCTTCCAGGCTCATGGCGCCGATCAGGTCTGCCGCTTCCAGGGCATTGTGCATCCTGTGCAGGTTAACGACCGCATAGGCAAGAATAAATTGCGTACCATTGATCAGGGCAAGGCCTTCCTTGGGGCCCAGCTGCAAGGGCTGAAGTGCATATTTGGAAAGCATCTCGGCACCCGAGATGATCCGGCCATTATCCCAGACTTCACCCAGACCGATCAGCGGCAGAAAAAGATGAGCCAGGGGCGCCAGATCTCCGGAAGCGCCCACAGAACCCTGCTCAGGCACTACCGGACAAATATTTTCGTCGATCATCCAGCAGATGCGCAAAAGTGTTTCCGGCTGAATGCCGGAAAAACCACGCGCCAGTGACTGCACTTTGGTGATCATCATAATCTTTGAAATCAGCGGTCGTACCGGAAGACCTACGCCGACGCTGTGGCTCTGAAGAATTTTATGCTGCAGTATGCGCGTATCATCGGATGAAATATGCGTATTGGCCAAAATACCGAATCCGGTATTCACGCCATAAACGGTCTTCTCGCTGGCAACGATCTCGCGCACATCGTTACGGCTTTTAACAATCCTTGACATGGAAGGAGAAGAGATGATACCTTTCATGCTGCCTTCCGCCAGCGACATGACAATAGCAGGTGTCATTAGATCCGTACCATAATGAAAAGCTTCAGCCATGGTGTTCGATAAATTTCGATTGGATATATTTGCTGGCTTCCGTCAGTACCGAAAACCAATATGCATAACAGCACGAAAATAAAACTCTTTAGGATACTTCTCCGGATCAGTTACTGGCCTTCCCTTCTGTTGGTCTATCCTTTTGCCAGACTTAAAAAAAAATCAACCGCGTCGATTTTCTTTTTCTTTGACAGGTATTCTCTTGGAGGGGCTCAGCGGATCCACCTGGATATCCTGAAGGCCATGCCTGAAATTCCAAAAGACGTTTTTTTTACAAGGCTTTCACCCAACCGGGCGTTTCGGGAGGAATTTTATCATTCGCCCGCGACATCCTGTCGTGATATTCACTTTTGGTGCGACAATCTCTTTTTCCGGTTGTTTACCGTACACTATCTGTGTTTTTATCTGAACCGTCACCGCAGGTGCACTGTCCTGGGTGCAAACTCCACTTTCTTTTACGACATGCTTCCTTTCCTGAGAAAAGATACCAGGCGCATTGAACTGCTGCACAATTTCACCTTTGGCAAAAAAGGGATGGAGTTTTTTGGCCTGGCCAGTTATCACAGTCTCGACTTCCGAATCATCTACGATGAATTCACAAGGGAGAATCTCAGGAAGCAATATGAAGAATACGGAATCGAAAAAAGATGGGAGGACAGAATCCTGTTCATCGAGCCGGGAGTTGATATTCCAAAAGAAAAAATCAGACAATTCGAAGATCCCCTGAAGATCGTTTGTGCAGGCCGTGGGGGCGCGCAAAAGAGGATACACCTCATTAACCGTATTGCGGAGGAATGCCTGAACAGGTCGCTGCCCGTAGAATTTCATTTTGCCGGTACGTTGCTGGAAGAACTATCGCCCGAAGTAAAATCCTATTCCGTGATACATGGAGAAGTAAGGGACCCTGGGAAAATGGGTGAGATCCTTTCTTTCTGCGATATCGCCCTGCTTACGTCTGCATATGAAGGCTTTCCCATGTTTATCAAAGAAGCCATGGCACATGGCTGCATCCCCGTGGCAACAGCGTTGCCTGGTAACAGAATGCACCTTGCCAGTAACGAAAACAGCCTGCTTATAGAAGCTGTCGCGGATGAAAACAGCGTGGTCATTGAAGGCCTTGAGTATATTAAGGCACTTCTGCGGGACAGGGCGCTTTGTCAGAAACTTTCCCATGAGGCTTACCGTTATGCGGCGGCTCACTTCACAAGAGATATTTTCAATATGAAGTATCGCGAATTGCTCCTCTCCCGCTGATACCGCACAGCCGGATTCCGGGGTCACTGAATTCCTGTTCTTCCTTTCGTTTTCATCCGTATGAAATTTGCCGACATGAGCAACTTGGAAAAAAAACCATTCCGCAGGACAGTGCCCGGAATTTTTTTCTGACGTTGCATCATGGGAAATATGAATGCAGGCAGCGGACCTGAATACCCGGAAGACCGGATTTTTCCTTCACCCGTCAGTCTGAAATTCCGGACAAAGCGCCACCAGGAATCATAGACCCTCCAGTTTCCAAGAGATGAAGGATCCATTTTTTCCCATTGCATAAACCGCTCAGGGATTTCGACGGCAGGATTACCAAAACTCGATTGTGTTACCTGGGTTTCGCTGATGCCGATATTGACCAGTGCTTTTTCGATGTAAACGGCGGGTGGATGGGCTTTCAGGTAGTGAATGTAGAAATCAAAATCCACCACCCAGCGAAATCTCCTGTCGAAGAGGATGGCGGGATCCTTTTTGAACAGAACGGCAGAAGGAGGCCCGATGCGGTTACCTGCCAGCAGGATGCCGGGACAGCGGTTCAGGTTTTTAATGAATGAACGATCGGCCATTGACTCCGCCTTTTTTTCATCTGAATGAACATTGTTGAAGGCAGAAAAATAAAAATCAGGTCCCGGCCGCACCGACCGGACAAAACAACCCAGGCTGTCCCGGTCAGCAAACCAGTCGTCGTCGTGCATGAGCTTAATCCAGTCGCCACCGGCTTTCCGGATCGATTCGTTCCAGTTTTCAGGAGTGCCCATGGGCTGCTGGTTTTTAAAATAACGGATCGCAGGTTTGAGCGGATGGCTGTCAATGAGGTCCGAAACGGTTGTACCCGGACTATCGTCCGTAACCACCACTTCATAACGGGTATACTCCTGAACGAGGATCGAATCCAGGAGCCTTTTTAACAGTTCGGGGCGCTGATAAGCCGGTACGCAAATGGAGACAAACAGGTCTTGCACCATCTGACAAAAATAGTCTCTGTGGATAAATGACCCATATATTCATATTTCCTTGTCAAAATATAGCACGAAAATTGATTGTAAAAACGCAATACCCAGGTTATGATCATCCAGTTCAACCGTAATATCCAGTTTACCAAACTCCTCAAAGTGGAAGGAAGACTCCGGGAATTCAATTTCAGAAAGGTCAACGGCCTTCATGAAGAATTGTTCACAGTGGATGTCAGTGATGACCGGGGGAACCGGATCATGTTCAAAATGCGGAAGGATGGCAACGATTGGGTCATCGTAACCGACCATCCCATTCCCGAATGGGTAAGGGGCAGCAGTTCCCGATACAACGAAGCCATCGAAGAGGAACTCCGCGTTTCCTGATTTACAGTAAATTTACGGCAGAAGCCAGGGCATGGTTCGTCTTACCGCCACCATACAGCAATTTAAAGATCAGGGTGAAAAGACCGGATGGTCTTATGTTACCATTCCGGAGGATGTAGCGGAAAAACTGAAACCCGGATGCCGGAAATCATTTCGGGTAAAGGGGAAACTTGACGATCATTCCATTTCCCAGACGGCCCTGCTTCCGATGGGAAACGGTGAGTTTATCCTCCCGCTTAACTCCACGATCCGGAAAGCAATTCATAAAAATAAAGGCGCCATGGTGAAACTGTATCTGACAGAAGATTCAAAGCCTCTAGAGTTATCAGCCGACCTCAGGGAATGTCTGTCGGATGCACCCCGTGCGGAAAAAAAATTCGCTTCTCTCCCCCGTTCACACCAGATGTATTACAGTAAATGGATCGAGTCCGCCAAAACAACTCAAACCAAAGCGAAGAGAATACAAATGACGATCGAGGCGATGGAAAAAAATCTGACATACGGTGAAATGTTGAAACTCAATGCACAGTCTGTGCATAAGTAAGTTTGTCAGAATCCGGGAAGTTCTCATTAAATTTGAAATGAAGCCCGTTACGACGCCTTGCAGCAAAACCTATTTTGAAAACTTTAAATTTCCGGAATTGACTGAAACGATCATCAACCTAGAAACCGTAAACCCTATCGAGTTCTTCGGAGTAAACAATGGCAAACTGGATATCCTCAAAAAAAAATTCCCTCTTTTAAAAATTCTTTCCCGCGGTACACAGATAAAACTCAGCGGAGCGCCGGAACAGGTGGAAACGGCAAAAGAAAAAATTGACCTCCTGTTGCAGTATCTGGAAAGGAACGGAAGTCTTACCGAAAATTATTTCAACCAGATCCTGGGCGGCGACGACGCGGAAACGGTGGATCATTTCGTCGACAGAAATCCTAACGATATTCTGGTTTTCGGTCCCAACGGTAAAACGGTCCGGGCGCGTACGGTAAACCAGAAAAGACTGGTTACGGCCTCGGAAAAAAACGATATCGTTTTTGCCATTGGTCCGGCAGGAACCGGTAAGACCTATACCGCCGTGGCCATGGCCGTCAGGGCCCTGAAGAACAAAATGGTTAAGAAGATCATTCTTACCCGTCCTGCCGTTGAAGCAGGCGAAAACCTGGGTTTCCTGCCCGGCGACCTCAAGGAAAAAATCGACCCTTACCTGCGTCCGCTTTATGACGCGCTGGACGACATGATCCCGGCCGACAAACTGGGATATTATATGACCACACGGACCATCGAAATTGCGCCACTTGCCTATATGCGCGGACGTACGCTCGACAACGCGTTTATCATCCTGGATGAAGCGCAGAATGCGACCGATCTGCAGCTTAAAATGTTTCTGACACGTATCGGCGCCAGTGCGAAAGCGATCATAACGGGTGACCTGACGCAGATCGATCTGCCTAAAAACCAAAAAAGCGGTCTGGCAAAGGCCCTGTATATTCTAAAAGGAATTGACGGTATTGCGCATATTGAACTTGATGAAGAAGACGTCGTCCGCCACCGCCTGGTAAAAGCCATCATCAAGGCTTACGAAAAGGATAAGCAGGCAGAAGGAAATGGCTGACAGCAGACATTCAATAACATAACCCATTCTTTGAGACAATATTCGGTCCTGTTCTTTTTACTGTTCCTGGCTGCCTGTCAGGGAGGAAAAACTTTTTCACCTGCGGATGATGCACAGGATGCGGGCAGGCAGTTTATCCGGGCTTCTCTCGACGGAGACTATGAAAAGGCGAGGTTCTATCTGCTCAATGACTCCGTTAACCTTCTTCTTATTGCCAAATGGCAGCAGGGTTTTGACCGGATGGACAGAGACACCCGCCAGCAGTACCGCGAAGCCAGCATCCTGCCCCTCAGCATCCGGACGATTAATGATTCCGTCACGATCTATACTTTTTCCAACAGTTTCCGTAAGGATACGACAGCCCTGCGCATCGTGCGTGTAAAAGGCGAATGGCTGGTGGACCTGAAGGAAATCCTGAATGTCAGACAATAGGACCGTTTTTTACCTTGGGCCCGAATGAGTACGTTTGCAAGGTTAATTTCCTTCCATGAATAAAATGAATGTTTCCCATCCCTGGCATGGTGTTCCTTACGGAAAAAATGCGCCGAGGATCGTTAATGCGATTATCGAGATTCCACAGGGCTCCAGGGCCAAATATGAAATCGACAAGGAAAGCGGACTTCTCAAGCTGGATCGTGTGATCTATTCTTCTTTTTATTACCCCGTAAACTATGGGTTTATACCCCAGACCTACGGAGACGATAAGGATCCGCTGGACATTCTGGTCATTTCTTCCCTGCCCGTCACACCGCTTTGCCTTATGGAAGCCAAGGTTATGGGGGTCATGCAGATGATCGACAGCGGAGATGCTGACGATAAAATTATTGCCGTGGCTGCCAAAGATCCAGGAGTGAATCATTACAATAATATTGAAGAGCTGCCCAAACATTTTTTTGACGAACTCCGCCATTTTTTTGAGGAATATAAAAAGCTGGAGAACAAAACGGTAAAAGTCGAAGAAATCGGAGATAAAACCACGGCCCTTAAAGTGATCGAAAATGCCATCGAAGCCTACCGTAAGGGGTTTGGAGACCAATAGGGGAAAGTTTATGTAAAAGCTCCGTTTTCGCATCCATTAAGAAAGCCGTACATCCGATTTTGACTCCTTCACCACATAGTCTTCTGAGCGATCAGGAATTGTTAAGGAAATTCTACGCGACCCGGGACAATGAATTACTGGGTGTGTTGCTCGAACGGTATACCCTCCTGCTCTATGGAGTCGGCATGAAATATCTGAAAAATCCCGAAGAAGCCCGGGATACCGTGCAGCAGATTTTTCTCAAAGTGATCCTGGAACTGCATAAATATGAAGTCAGTTATTTCAGTTCCTGGATCTACATGATTACAAAAAACCACTGCCTGATGATTCTCCGGGACAGAAAATCGGGCATTCCGGTTGATCTGATTTTGGAGCCTGCTGAGGAAGATCCCGGGACCGACCCCCTGAAAGATGAAACGCTGTTGCATGACCTTAAAAATGCGCTTGAACACCTGAACAGGGAGCAGAGAACATGTATACAGAAGTTTTATCTGGAAAAGAAATCCTATCAGGTGATTGCAGAAGAAACAGGATACAGCCTGCTCCAGGTGAAAAGTTATATTCAAAACGGTAAAAGAAATCTTCGTCTGCTACTGGAAGGAAAACTGAAAAATTCGGAAGAATGATGGAAGAAAATCAGGACATACCATCCGAAAAAAAACTGCCCGCGTCGCTGGACAGGCACCTCCGCAGTCTCATTCCTGAAGAAGAAATGGCAGAATTTCGCAGTCAGCTGCCGGAAGAGTTCATTTCAGATGCGAAAGAAGGATTGGATCAGCTGAGCGAAAACCGCATGGAGGCAGACCTGAAAAAATTAAACAGGCATTTGCATGTCCACCTCGGACATAAGCGTAGGTCAAGAAATAAAGCGTTCACGGGTGAACCAGTCTGGACTTATTGGGCAGTTCTCCTGATCTGCGTTCTTGCTTTGGCAGGTTACCTGGTCGTCAGGATGCTGCTGCACCGCTGATTACTGGTATTGAATATAAACAGGTCTTGGCTTCAGCTTCAGCACTTCCGCCGGCGTCATAATAGAACTGTTCGGTTCCCTGAAATCATTCTTGTAAAAAAGCTTAAAGCCGGTAAACTGAACGGGTTCCCTTGAAATAAATTCACGGTAGGTAGAGAGCTTTCTTTCTTTCGCTCCCCAGCCGTCCATGTCCATCACGACCTGCACTTCGGGACAGGGTTTAATTTTTTTATAGTTGGTAACCATGGGCCGTGTGAAACGGTGCACGACCAGGATCTTGGGAGGCAACTGACAGGTCTTGACCAGGTTTTCCAGATAGCCGATCGTATAGTTAATATCAGCCGCGTCCATGGTACCTATAACAGAGCCCGGCTTTTTGCCGGTTTTCATGGAAAACTCGGGATCGATGCCCAGGTGGACCTGCGGCATTTTCAGGTAGGTTTCCAATTGCGGAATTTCACTTTGGAGGGTGCTTAATCCGACCTGTACGTCGAGGAAAACCAGCGCATTAATGCGCGCCGCCATCCGGATCACGGAATCAATCTGCTTAAAAGGCATGCGTAACCGGTATGTATTGCCTTTTCCGGGATATCCCTGTGCCGTCACGGCGATATAATGAAGCGCCGGCCTTACTGTAATGCTCGAATCGGCGGCCTGCCATTTCCTGGTTTCATCTTCCAGTTTTTTAAGCATTTCATCCGCAGGATATTCACCCAGCACGCCCATTTTCTTGGAATACAGGTTCCCGTAATAGGCAACGATACGGTTGAAAGGCAGGATCGCGCCTGCCAGTGGATACTGGATCTTTACAGGCCAGCGGCCGGATGTATCACCGTTATTAAGAAACTGCAGTAATTGGTCATATTTTAATGTGTCGAGTACCGGAGGCTCCAGGCTGACAGCCAGGGAGTCCTTAATTTTCAGCGAATCACCGCCGCCGGCAGCAAAACTGTTCGAGTTTCTGTTGAAAATATTTCCGGATCCATAGGCCCTGAAAAAGTACAGCCCGAGGACCAATGCCAGGACGATGGTGGCAGAAAGGATCACATATGTCTTAAATAACCGGGGTTTTCCGGTTGTACGGGGTAATAATTCCATAGAGTAGATAATTAAGGTCGGATAAGGAACGAATTAGTGATGTTGCACAAGCAAAACGCAATAAATCAACCTTTTATTTTAAATATTTAGGTTAAAAAACGATTTTTTTGAACCAGTTTATAAGCCCGTTTGTGGAGCCGTCATGCCCTGTCGCCTCCCCTTCTGTCCTCAGTTCCGGCAATATCCTACCCGCCAGCTCTTTACCCAGTTCCACACCCCACTGGTCGAATGAATAGATATTCCAGATGATGCCCTGAACAAAGATCTTATGTTCATACAATGCAATCAGCTGGCCAAGGGTAAAGGGGGTCATCATTTTGATCAGGAAAGAGTTTGTAGGCCGGTTCCCGCTGAAAAACTTAAAGGGAATCAGGTCGGGCTTTACACCGGCTGCCAGCAGTTCGTCCGGGGTTCTGCCATTCATCAGCGCTTCGGTCTGGGCAAAGAAATTAGACATAAGTTTCACATGATGGTCACCGAGCGGGTTCAGGCTTATGGCCGGCGCTATAAAATCGCATGGTATCAGCACAGTACCCTGATGGATCAGCTGGTAAAAAGCGTGCTGGCCGTTGGTACCCGGTTCCCCCCACACTACCGGACCGGTAGAATAGGTTACAGGTATGCCGCGACGGTCAACTGATTTGCCGTTGCTTTCCATATTACCCTGTTGAAAATAG